>Ga0315906_10000076_pt1 | contig 147452 bp, 118 predicted proteins | sample LakEriMetagenome_4_FD_203526 | JGI IMG/M metagenome (GOLD analysis project Ga0315906, IMG submission 203526) | Freshwater fungal communities from buoy surface, Lake Erie, Ohio, United States - Buoy 2 MA122 | ecosystem: Environmental > Aquatic > Freshwater > Lake > Lake biofilm | place: USA...
CGCCGGCTCATACACCGTCACCATCACCGATGCCAACGGATGTACCGACAGTGTAACAACCAGCGTAGTCATATTCCCCAATCCCACTCCTGTTATCACTGGCGTTGACACCATTTGCGATGGGGACCAGTCCATCTTCGATGCGGGCGCATACAACTCCTATCAGTGGTCGGGCGGACTTGGTGCCACACAAAATGTTACCGTTACCGCAAATGGAACTTACACCGTTACCGTAACCGACAACAACGGCTGTACCGGAACCGATTCTCAAGCCCTGGTGGTGAATCTCAACCCTGTTCCCGTAATCACCGGCGACTCCACCATTTGCGATGGAACATCCACAACATTCGATGCGGGTCCATACTCTTCATTCATTTGGAGTGATGGATCATTCGGACAAACGATCACTACCGGAATTGCAGGAACTTACACCGTAACCGTAACCGACAACAACGGATGTATTGGATCAACATCCCAATTACTTATTGTAAACGATATCCCTACAGGATCGATTTTTGGTAGTACCGCCATTTGTTTTGGTGATCAAACTCCGTTGTACTTCAATTTCACAGGAGAAGCTCCGTTCACATTTACATACACGGATGGGGTATCGAATTTCGGTCCCATAACCATCGGAACAACCACTACAGACATACCCGTAAGTCCACAGAGCTCCGCCTCCTATTCGATTGTTTCATTAGACGACAACAATTGTCCAGGCACCTTCGTCGGAATTGCAGATGTTGTTGTCAACCCTCTTCCAACCCCGACCATAACGGGAGATTTCGAAATCTGCGATGGCGATTCCTCTACTTTGAGTGCTACACCGGGATTTGTTGATTACAACTGGTCGAATGGCGTTAACAACCCATTGAATACCGTTACTACTGCTGGAAATTATGTAGTGGTGGTTACCGACACCAATGGATGCCAAGGTTCCACGAATATTGATTTCCTCGTAAATCAAACACCAGTTGCCAGCTTCACCCATGTTCCAAGTAGTGATTGTAATACGCCCAGGATATTTTTCACAAACACATCCACCTATCCTCCACTCTCCTCATTCACATGGGATTTCGGCGACACCACTGGAACCAACCAACTCAATCCGATACACATATATGAGAACCAAGGAACTTATACTGCCACCCTTTACATAATGACCCCATTTGGTTGTGCTGACACCGTCTCCAATGATGTGGAGGTGATTTTTTATCCTTTGGCTGAAGCTGATTTCAAATTTGATCCAGAATTTGCCAATGTTTTCAATGGCAAGATTCAGTTCACCGATCTATCAGTAAATGCTGTTTCGTGGTCTTGGGATTTTGGCGATGGCTCGGGAGTTGTCGATCAAAACCCATCCCATTACTTCAATGAAGTAGGCGATTTCCCTGTAACATTGACCGTTTTAAATATCAACGGTTGTCCTGATAAAATCACACGACCCGTAATGGTGAATCCTTTCTATATACCGAACGCCTTTACACCAAATGATGATGGCATCAACGACTTTTTCTTCAATGCAGGTTATGATCTAGATGTGCTAACATTTGAGATGTCTATTTTCAATCGTTGGGGGCAAACCGTATATCAAACCGATAGCTGGCTGAAATTCTGGGATGGCAAAACCGACGATGGAGCTTTGGCACCTGAAGGGGTTTACTCCTACGCTATAAAAGTCAAAACCAGAGGCGGGAAAGAACATGTATTCCACGGCATAACCACGCTGGTTCGTTAAAAACAGTATTCCTATGAAAAGAGGGGGCTATCAAAAAAGCCCCCTCTTTTCATTAACACCTCTGATGCCATTTTAGAATAACTTTGTAGCTCAAAGACACTAAAAATCAGTTTAGGTCGTTAGTCCGTTCACAGCGTATAAACCGTCAGAATGTTGCTTTCCCACACTTTTTATCGTAGCATTCAATCCATTTGGCTGACAGTGGCCCTATTGGTAGCCTCATACGGGACGGCCAACTGCCAATTGAATCCACCCTCCATCCGATGTATCTCGGTTGAAACAAACGGTTCCGTGACTCTCTCTTATGTGACTACCGCCGATACCGGATCAGCCTTTGGAGGTTATTTCATTTATGGAAGCCCCTCGCCCAACGGACCTTTCAGTCTGTATGATAGTGTGAAAGTGCATTCGTTACAAACTGTGACCATAAATGGAATAAATGCCAACAACTTCGTATTTCATTTTTACATCAGAACAAGGGAGGGGCTCGGTGCATTATCCATTCCAAGCGATACACTGAAGTCGATGAGGCTTATATCTACGCCACTTTCCAATGAACTAGCCAAGCTCATATGGAATCCTATTAAAAATCCATTCCCATCTACCTCATCAGGAAACTTTGAACTTTACAAGGAAGTAAACCCTGGTGTTTTTACTTGGTTTCGAACAACCACCGACACCACTACCATTGATACCAATTTCTTTTGCGATCGTATCGTCAACTATAAGGTGATCATGCAAGATGCATCGGGGTGCCAATCCGTATCATCAATTGATGGAGAACGCTTTCGAGATACTCGTGGACCCTCGGCCACAAAAATGGACTCTGTAAGTATAGATTTCACAACCGGCGATGTAAGCATCTCGTGGTATCCCGACTCCAGTGCCGACACACAAGGTTATGTTATTTACCAATTCAATGGCGTATCCTATGACTCCATTGGGGCTGTCTCAGGCTTGAATTCGTTGTTCTTCTCATACCCTTCCGCTCTTTCAAACTCGGAGAGCAATTCCGAAGTATTCAGTGTTGCTGCCTACGACAGCTGTAAAAACCTAAGTCCCGTAGCCGTAAACCATAAAACAATCCATTTGAAAGCGAACCTTGCGAAATGCGAGGGACTAGCTCTATTGGAATGGACCCCATATTTGAATTTGGAGGGTGGTTTGGCCCGATATGAAATCTGGTATCGAGAAAACGGAGGTGCCTTTACCCAAGGAGGCAGCACCATTCCTGGAATTCTCACCTACGATTTCCAAATGATGAGTCCGGGCGCCAACTACGAGTTCATGGTGAGAGCCATTGGAAACTCCAACAAAAGTTCTACTTCCAACCTGGCTGCACTATATGCCGACATATTCGACAAACCTGATTTCCTCTATGTGAGATATGCCACGGTTACGGGTTCTAGCGCCACTGTAAGAGTTCATGCCGACCCCAACGCCGATACCAAATCCTACCATCTGTACAGAGGAACCTCTGAAACCGGAAGCTTCAACGAAATTGATTCTTCACCCTACAATCCCACCGGCGACTTAACCTTTGTTGATAATGGTGCAAACGCTGACAAGGCACCCGTTTACTACAAGGTAGCAGCTCGTGATTCATGCGGCATTGAATTCTTTTCGCAAAATACCGTCTCAACCATTTTCCTGCAAGCGGAGGGTGGCAACGACTATGTAAGCAGACTGAATTGGACTGTTTGCTCCGGATGGGATGGTCCCGTTGCCGATTATAAAGTAGTCAGGGTTTATAGTGGAATAATCACATCGGAAATCGCAGGCCAAACTTCTCCCGACACTCTGGAATTCAAAGAAGATGTTAGCAACCTGAGTACGCCAGATGGCAACTTCTGTTATGTCATCATGTCAACCGAAACGGGACCGAACCAATATGGCTTCTCCGATATTTCTTATTCTAACATCGACTGTTCTCCACAAGAGCCTATAGCATTCGTTCCAAATGCATTCACTCCTGGAGGTTTGAACCCCGTTTTCGCTCCAGTAATCAGGTTTAATAACGACTCCGAATATCAGATGCTCATCTATAACAGATGGGGTCAACTTGTTTTTGAAACCAAATCCATTCTTGAAGGATGGGATGGCACCCAAAACGGTCAGGATGCCCAACAAGGGACCTATTTTTACTCCATAAAATCCAAAGGGCTGAATGGCAACGAGATAGCAAAAAGCGGCTTGCTGCATCTGATCCGCTAAACAAGGGTTGAGTGAAACTTGTATAACCTCGCTTAGAGAGGGTCTAAAGCCTTAAATTGCTACCTTTGTGGACATATTGCATTCGTGGTTTCGAACCCGAATTTTGGACCCACTTAACCTCAAAAATAAGCCATGAAAAAGCCGGTGATGAAAATCGTCGAAGAAGGACTCACATACGATGATGTGCTGCTTGTTCCTGCATATTCGGAGGTTCTGCCTAGGGATACGGATATCAGCACGCAGTTCTCAAGAAATATCCGCATTAACATACCCATCGTTTCAGCCGCAATGGATACGGTAACCGAAGCATCTCTTGCCATTGCCATGGCGCAAGAAGGCGGAATGGGTGTACTGCATAAAAACATGAGCATTCTTGCTCAAGCAGCCGAAGTTCGAAAGGTGAAACGCTCAGAAAGCGGTATGATTCATGACCCGGTAACCCTTCATGATGATGCCACCATCGGTGAGGCTCTAGCTATCATGAAGGAGCAGAAAATCGGAGGCATTCCAATCGTGAATTCCAAAAATATTCTGGTTGGCATTCTGACCAACAGGGATCTTCGGTTTGAGAAGCAAACCAGCCGTAAGGTTAAAGAGGTTATGACCCGCGAAAACCTCATCACGGTTACCGGTATTACCAGTTTGCAAAAAGCCGAAGTGATCTTACAAGATTACAAGATCGAAAAATTGCCAGTAATCGATAAGCAAGGCAAACTGATTGGGCTTATCACATACAAGGATATCATCAAATACAAATCAAGACCTAATTCTTGCAAGGATTCTCTAGGACGGCTCAGGGTGGCTGCAGCCGTGGGTGTTACCGCCGATGTAGTTGAAAGAGTCGCTGCATTGGTTGCCGCAGGTGTAGATGCCGTTGTTATCGATACCGCTCATGGTCATTCAAAAGGCGTGATCGATACTTTGAAAAAAGTACGCAAGGAGTTCAAACAAATAGATATTGTAGTAGGTAATATAGCCACAGCTGATGCTGCTAAAGCATTGGTCAAAGCTGGAGCTGATGCGGTGAAAGTCGGTATAGGACCCGGTTCCATTTGCACCACCCGTGTAGTTGCCGGAGTGGGTGTTCCGCAGTTGACTGCGGTAATGAATGTTGCAAAAGCCCTCAAAGGAAGCGGTGTTCCCATTATTGCCGACGGTGGAATCCGTTTCACAGGAGATATTCCGAAAGCAATCGCTGCAGGAGGAAGTTGCATCATGGCAGGATCCCTTTTCGCTGGCGTTGAGGAATCCCCGGGAGAGAGCATCATTTATGAAGGAAGAAAATACAAGGTGATTCGAGGCATGGGTTCCATTGAAGCTATGAAAGAAGGATCCAAAGACCGCTATTTCCAAGATGCTGAAGAGGATATTAAAAAGCTCGTTCCAGAAGGGATTGTAGGCCGAGTACCCTACAAAGGAGCTTTGGCAGAGGAGATTTATCAACTTGTTGGTGGACTTCGTGCCAGTATGGGTTATTGCGGAGCCCGTGACATCAAATCGCTACAAAACGCCCACTTCATCCGTATCACCATGAACGGTGTAAGAGAAAGCCACCCGCACGGAGTTACCATCATTCGAGACGCACCCAATTATTCACGATAATTTCATCAGCTGAAAATATTTTCAGGCCCGATTTTCAAAATAGAAAACCATCTCAATTACCCATTTGATTATGAAACAGATTTTAGCAATCATTTTGTTCTTCGCTTTGGTAGCGAACCAGACTTCCATGGCACAGAAGCCTTCATCCAAAACCGTTAAGGCACCAACCGTCTCAGTTGAAGCGCCAAAACCCGCAGCACCAGAATCACCAGTGCTTATGGTGATTGACGGAGCCTCGATTACCAAGAGTGAATTCGAAAAAGTTTACAAAAAGAACAATCAAAAGGAAGGGCCCTACGACATGAAGGACCTCAAGGAGTATGTAGAGCTTTACATCAACTACAAGTTGAAAGTAAGAGAAGCTGAAGCATTGAAATTGGATACTGGCATTACCTTCATCAATGAGTTGAAAGGTTACAGGAAGCAGTTGGCTCAGCCCTACATGACAGACAAGGAAGTTACCGAAGCTCTTATTCAGGAAGCATACCAGCGACTATTGAAGGATGTTCGTGCAAGTCACATCCTGATCAATGTGGCACCTGATGCTTTGCCAAAAGACACCATTGAGGCCTACAACCGAATCATGAAAATACGGGACATGATAACTAAGGGAGCCGATTTCTCCACAGTGGCAAGAGACTCTTCCAATGACCCGTCCGCAAGAGAAAACGGTGGCGATTTAGGCTATTTCACCGGCATGCAAATGGTTTACCCATTCGAGTCTACGGCTTACAATACCAAACCCGGACAAATATCCATGCCCGTTAGGACCAAATTCGGTTACCACTTGATTAAAGTGCATGATATTCGAGATGCTCAAGGTGAAGTAAGGGTGGCACATATCATGATTAAGGCAGGAATGGATGCAACCGACTCAGCCGCTACCGCAGCCAAAACCAAAATTGATGAGATTTACTCCAAGTTGAAAGCTGGTGAAAAATTCGAGGACCTGGTTGCTAAATTTTCAGATGATAAAGGTTCTGCGAAGAACGCCGGACTCCTTCCTCCATTCGGAACCGGTAGAATGGTGCCTGAATTTGAAAAGGCTTCATTCGAACTCAAAGCGGATGGCGATTACTCTCAGCCTGTGAAAACAAGCTATGGTTGGCATATCATAAAAAGAATTGAACGGAAACCCGTAGCCTCCTTCGAGCAAAAGAAGAACGAATTGAAAAACCAAGTGGCACGCGACAGCAGAGCAGAGGTTAGCAAGAAATCCATGATCACAAGAATCAAGAAGGAGAACGCATTCGTTGATTTTCCAAAAAATAAAGATGCATTTATCAACGCTTTAGATTCGAGCCTAGTTAAAGGTGAGTGGACCCCTGAAAAAGTAAAGGGAATGGATAAACCACTCTTCACTTTGGGAGGGAAGAATTATACCCAACAAGACTTTGCAACCTACATCAATAACCATCAAACCAAGAAAGGAACTGGCAATGCCAAGCAGATTGGTTTCATGCTCTACGATCAATTTGTTGATGAGTCATGTATGAATCACGAAGAGGCCATGCTGGACACGAAATACCCCGATTTCAAGGCCTTGATGCAGGAATACCGTGATGGAATCCTGTTGTTCGACTTGACTGATCAAATGGTTTGGTCAAAGGCAGTGAAAGACACCACTGGACTCAAGGAGTTCCATGAGCGCAATAAAGGAAACTATATGCATGCGTTGCGTTGTGATGCGGTGATCTATACATGCGCCAACGAAAAAATTGCAAGCAAAGTGCGTAAAATGATCGCCAAGGACAAAGCCATGGTTGAAATCACCAATGAGATTAACAAGGAGTCTTCTTTGAATGTCAATACCAAAACCTCGAAGTTTGTAAAAGGGGAAAACGAGATCATTGATGGTATCGAATGGAAAGCAGGCATTACACCCAATATGAACAAGAACAACTCTGTTGTTTTCGTGCATGTGGTGAATGTGATTGAACCTACACCCAAAACCTTGGAAGAAGCCAAGGGAGTAATTACCGCCGATTACCAAAACCACTTGGAAAAAGAGTGGATCAAGCAACTCCGCGGCAAATACACCTATCAAGTCAACCAAGAAGTTCTTGAATCCTTCTCAGGCAAATAATAACCTTGAATCCTTTTGCATTTCTCCAATTTGATAGGCTTAAACTGGTTAGTCTTGGATGGGCCCTGGCCGTTACCATTCTTACTGGTTGTGACCTAGCGGGGAGATTCAATGACGATCCTGAAGGGATTCCTGTAGCCAGAGTTCAAGACAAGTACCTCTATAAAAGCGATCTCGCTGGCATCATTCAATCCGGTCTTCCAACGAAGGACAGTATCCAGCTTGCCAATAGTTATGTTCAAAATTGGGTGCGGAGTCAACTTGTGCTTCAAAAAGCTGAGAACAATCTGAATGAAGAGATGAAAAATGTGGACAAGAAGCTCGAGGAGTACCGAAACTCGCTTATCCGTTACATTTATGAAAGGGAGTTGATTCGCCAAAATCTGGACACTACCGTTACCAAGAGCGAAATCGAAAAGTATTACGCCGAGCACAAATCCAATTTCGAATTGCGAGACAACATTGTCAAAGCACTTTATGTGAAAGTCAGAAAGAATGCTCCGAAAGTCAACCAAGTGCGATTATGGTACAAATCAGCATTGGACAAGGACCGCAGGGCTCTCGATGAATACTGCAATCAATACGCTACAGATTACATGCCTGATGACACCACATGGCATTCCTTTGATGAGCTATTGAAAAAAATACCCTTTAAAACCTTTGACAAGGAGTCGTTCCTCCGAAACAATTCTGTCATTGAAGCCGAAGACTCAACCGACTATTATTTCATCAAGATCAGGGAATACAAAACGAGGGAAAGCCTCTCTCCCCTGAGCTTCGTGGAGGAAGATATTCGGGTGATGATTGTTAACAAGAAAAAACTCGATCTGATCCGCGAAGCGGAAAAATCGATTTATGATGAAGCACTGAAAAAAAATGAATTTGAGATTTTCAATTAGCGCCTTAGCGGCTGCAATCGTCCTACTCATCGCAAAGGATTGCGCACTAGCGCAGCCAAAAGCACAGGTCATTGACCAAGTTGCTGCTGTAGCCGGATCGAAAATATTACTGATGTCTGAGATAGAGGCACAGTATCGACAACTTCTATCACAAGGCGCGCCTGATGAGCCTGGACTCAAATGCCGGGTTGCCGACCAGCTTCTGCTGAATAAACTGTTGCTCAACCAAGCCATACTGGACAGTATCGAAGTAAACGACGGACAGATTGACGGTGAATTGGATCGAAGGATCAACTACATGATCAGTCAATTGGGCACCCAGGCGCGTTTGGAAGAGTATTATGAAAAAAGCATTGCTGAGATCCGTGATGAATTCCGACCTCTGATCAAGGACCAGTTACTCACGCAAAATATGCAATCCAAAATCACAGGAAACGTAAATATCTCTCCTGCCGATGTGCGTGAATTTTACAACAGCATTCCAAAAGACAGCCTTCCATTTATCAATGCAGAGCTAGAATATGCTCAAATCGTACTGAATGTACCCGTTGGCGAAGAAGAAAAAAAGAAGCTAAAAGACCGTCTGGATGGATACCGTAAACGGGTTCTTGCCGGCGACGATTTTGCCACACTGGCCATTTTATACTCCCAAGACGGATCCGCCAAGAACGGTGGTGAACTCGATTTCGTTGGGCGTGGAGAATTTGTTCCCGAATTCGAGTCGGCGGCATTTCGCCTTAGACCCGGAGAAATTTCGGAGGTGGTTGAAACCAAATTCGGTTTCCACATCATTCAGATGATTGAGAGAAGAGGTGAGCAAATCAATGTTCGCCACATCCTTTTAAAACCAAGTTATGGCCAGACCGAAATCAATGCTACATTGGCCAAAGCAGACAGCATCTATTCCCGTATCATGGATAAATCGATCACATTCCAAGAGGCAGCTCAAAAATTCTCCTCCGACACAGAATCCAGGTACAATGGAGGAAATGTGATAAACCCACGCACAGGGATTGCTAGGTTCGAGTCTGATGAGGTCGACCCTAATGTCTTTTTCCAACTTGAAAAGATGAATGTTGGCGATATTTCCAAGCCCATACAAGCATTATCGATTGAAGGAAATACGGCTTTTCGAATCCTTTATCTGAAATCCAGAACCGCACCACATACCGCAAACCTGAATGATGATTATCAAAGGCTACAGCAAGCTGCTCAAACCGAAAGGGAGAATATGGCGTTGGAAAAATGGGTAGGACAAAAAAAGAAAGTAACATACATCCAAGTGGCGGAAGAATACAAATCTTGTCCTTCCATGACCCGTTGGATCGAGGAATCCCTAAAAACAAAAAACAACTGATATGGCCACCAACTACGCATCCGATGTGGAAGCACTAAACGACCTCGTTCGTAAATATGGTTCCTTGAGAAAAGAAATTGGCAAGGTAATCATCGGACAGGATGAAGTTGTTCGTGATGTTTTAATCTCGATATTCTCGCAAGGACACTGTTTATTGGTTGGGGTTCCAGGATTAGCAAAAACCCTTTTGGTAAACACCATCGCCAGGGTATTGGGATTAAACTACAACCGTATTCAATTCACACCCGATTTGATGCCTTCCGATATCATCGGCACGGAAATACTAGACGACTCCAGAAATTTCAAATTCATCAAAGGTCCGTTGTTTGCCAACATCATCTTGGCAGATGAGATCAACCGTACACCGCCCAAAACGCAGGCGGCGTTGCTTGAGGCCATGCAGGAGCGTGCCGTAACGGCCTCGGGTAAGCGATATGTACTCGACTCCCCTTTCTTCGTATTAGCCACCCAAAACCCTATCGAACAAGAAGGAACCTATCCGCTGCCAGAGGCACAACTCGACAGGTTTATGTTCAATGTGGTACTCGATTACCCCACCGTTGAGCAAGAGATTGAAGTAGTAAGAAACACAACATCCGATTACCAGCCTGAATTAAGCAAGATCATCAATGGTGAGGAAATCATTTATTTCCAGAGCCTAATCAGGAAAATGCCCATACCAGACAATGTACTTTCCTATGCAGTTGGATTATCATCCAAAACAAGACCTGGAACCGCTGCTGCCACTCCCATGGTGGAAAGCTATATTTCGTGGGGTGCAGGACCTCGAGCCTCACAATTCTTGGTCATCGGCGCCAAGTGCCACGCGGCCTTCAACGGCAAATACTCACCCGACATCGAAGATGTGAAGGCCGTTGCTACCGCCATCTTGAGACACCGCCTGGTGAAAAACTACAAGGCGGAGGCGGAAGGTGTTAGTATGGAAAAAATCATCAAATCTTTACTATAATGAAAAGGCCGACCAAAAATGGTCGGCCTTTTTTAGGACTATTCATTCGAATGTTTGTCTCGGGATATCAATAATAGGTAAGCCTAATTACATTCGACAAGTATTTCGCGAAGCGGAGCACCTGGCGGCTGTAACCGTACTCGTTATCGTACCATACGTACAGCACCAGGTTCTTGTTGTCTTTGGAGACGATGGTAGCTGGACTATCGAAGATGGAGGCGCACGGATTGCCTACCAAGTCTGATGATACGGTTTCGTTGGAAGTGAGGTATTGTATCTGCTCCACCAAATCGCCGTTCAATGCGGCCTCGCGCATGATTTCGTTTACGGCTTCTTTAGTAGTTTCCTTGTTGATGGAAATGTTCAAGATGGCCAATGAAACATTCGGGGTGGGTACGCGCACCGAGTTGCCCGAAATCTTGCCCGCCAACTGCGGCAATGCCTTGGAAACGGCCTTGTCGGCACCTGTTTCGGTGATCACCATGTTCAAAGGAGCCGAACGCCCACGACGATATTTCGGGTGGTAGTTGTCGAGCAAATTCTGGTCGTTGGTGTAGCTGTGTATGGTTTCGATGTGGCCACGCTGGATACCCAAGGTCCTGTCGATAACCGCAAGCACTGGAACGATGGCATTGGTGGTGCACGATGCCGCCGAGAAAATGGTTTCATCTTCGTTGTGGCTCTTCTGGTTGATGCCATAAACCACATTCGGGATATCGCCCTTGCCGGGTGCTGTAAGCAATACTTTGCTCACTCCTTTTGATTTCAAATGGCGGCTCAATCCCTCGCGATCGCGTGCAACACCTGTGTTGTCAATCAACAATGCATCGTTGATTCCGTAAGCAGTATAATCAATCTCCTCAGGACTCTTAGCTGAAATCATGTGTACTGCATGTCCGTTGATGATCAATGTGCGATTAGCCGTGTCTTCTATAACCGTTCCAAGGAATGGTCCATGCACGGAATCATTGCGGAGCAATTCAGCCCGCTTGACCATGTCCTCATCAGACTTGTCACGAGTAACAATGGCACGAAGTCGGAGTTGTTCACCCTTGCCTGCTTGCGCCACCAGTTCACGAGCGAGAATACGACCAATACGACCAAAACCATAAAGCACCACATCCTTAGGAACAATTTTGTGCTTCTCATCACCAATATAGTCGCGAAGCTTGTTACCAATAAACGAGGAGATGTCGTTCTGATAATTTGCCTTCTCATTAATCCACTCTGAAGTCAACCGTCCCAAATCAATACGAGATGGAGCCAAATGAACTTTCACAAGCTCCTCTGCAATTTGCAATGATTCAAAAATGGACATTGGCTTTTTGACCATCTCCTTAGCATATTGGTGCAAGGCCAAAATTTGGCTAGCACTACGATCCACCAATTGATTACGGAACATGATCAATTCCACAGAACGATCGTACCAAAGCGTTCCAAGTATTTTTATAAGATCAATAGCGGCTTTTTCCTGCTTGACCCAATCACCCAAACCGGTTTCATAGTTCGATTTGGTTTGGGCATCCTTCAAAGTTTCTGTAGACATGATATTTTTTAAGATTTTGATTTGTGGGACTGCAAATATACCAAAAACACATTTTAATTTTGGATACTTAATTAATTGTTATTTAGCATATTACAATATAATATTGGTGGTTGTATAGGTTCATGTTAAAAGAAAAGCCCGGCAGAAGCCGGGCCTTTCAACCTAACACATAACACAATGGAAACTATAACCCAAATCCGTAATAAGCTCTTGTTCCGTTGGGGTACAAACCCTCTATGAGAACTCCGCCCTTTTTGTTATTGAGCACGCTGGTGATATCATTTGGCGTAGAAACAGGACGGTTGTCTATGCTTTGAATAATAAAACCCTCTCGAATACCGGCATTCCTCAGTTTGCCCGCATCCAACTTTGTAATTTTAACACCGCTTCTTATTCCGAGTTTAGCGCTCTCTTCTTTTGACACAGTCGCAAATTCAGCGCCTAGATGAGAAACGGTTTCGTTTTTGACCACCTTGATTTCACCATCTTTATTTCGAAGTGTAACTACTACGGTTTTCAAACTATTGTTTCTGTTAAGAGTAACTTCAATCTTGTCGCCGGGACGATATTTGCTTACCTGCTCCTGAAGCTCAGGGGAAGTATTTACATCAACACCACCTACCTTGGTGATGATATCACCCTCTTCGATACCAGCCGACTCAGCCGCACCTCCTTCCGTGAGACCTGCCACATAAACACCGTTGAGCTTTTTGATTCCCTTCTCATCGGCAAGCTTAGAGTCGATATCGCGAATACTGACACCAATGAAAGCCCTTTGCACATTTCCAAATTCAATCAAGTCGCTAACTACCTTGCGAACAATATTGACAGGTATGGCAAATGAATATCCAGAGTAGGAACCGGTACTGGAAGCGATAGCTGTGTTTATACCTATAAGACTTCCTTGCGTGTCGACCAATGCACCACCACTGTTTCCAGGATTTACCGCAGCATCGGTTTGGATGAAGGATTCAATGGGAAATTGTTGATCGGGAAGTATGGAAATGTTACGGGCCTTGGCGCTAACAATGCCGGCAGTAACCGTGGATGTAAGATTGAATGGATTGCCAACAGCTAGGACCCACTCGCCTACCTTTACATTGTCAGAATTTCCATATGGCAAATAAGGCAATCCTTTGTCTTCGATTTTGAGTAATGCCAAATCGGTTGATGGGTCTGTACCAATAACCTTGGCGGGAAGTGTACGCTTGTCATGCAAGGTTACCTCCACCTTCTCAGAGTTTTCGACAACATGGTTGTTGGTTACAATGAATCCGTCATCCGTTATGATTACTCCGGACCCTGCACTTCTCGAAGGAGCGGGATTGCGAAATCCACGGTCTCCCCAAAAGAAGTCCTGAAAAGGATTGTAATAACCTGAGTTGGATGATACGGAATAAGTTGTTTTAACATGGACTACCGCAGGTACGGTGGCATCCGAGGCGGCGACAAATCCCTCAGGGGCCAAGCCGGCTGCCATTGGATTGAGAGAAACCAACCGACTTTGACTTTGGGTGTTTGATTTAACCAGGAGCTCTTCATTAGAACCCGGTTTCATTAATCCATAAAATGCAGCAGATCCAAGGAATCCCGAGGCAACCGCAACTAGTGTAATCAATGAGTGTTTTTTGAATCGCGACAACATGATGAGTTAAATTTTGTTGGTAAAGTGGTATCGATTCGATTCGGTTAAAAATTTACAATGCGAAAATATTTTCTTTAAATGAACGCAATATGAAGATAGCAAAACCGTAAGCCGAATACACAATCCTTAGTGCTCTGATAACCACAAATGTCTGACAATATTGCATAAGCTATATTTGTGGTTTGAACCGCTGATTGAAAGTATCTATATATTTGATATTGAAGCTTTTAAATATATGAAAATCCCCTTCTTCAAATTTCACGGCGCACTTAATGATTTCGTTTTATTGGACGGCCGTACCCAAGACTACTCCACTTTGGGGACTGAAACGGTTGCTCAGATATGTGATCGGCATGCAGGAATCGGGGGAGATGGACTTATTATTCTGGAGATCCGAAACAACAAACCACACATGAAGTACTTCAATAGCGATGGTAAGGAGGGAACCATGTGTGGAAATGGAGGCAGATGCTTTACAGCTTTCTGTCACATGCTTGGCATTTGCGATAACGAGTTGCTTTTCGATGCCATTGATGGTCCACATCGCTCTTTAATAATCGCCCGCCATTCCGAACAACAATATACGGTGAAGTTGGAGATGAAAAATGTAGATGGATTCACATCCATGGGCGATGATTGCGTAGTCGATACAGGCTCTCCACACTATGTTAGTTTGTGTGAGAATCTTGTTGATATGGATGTGGTGATGGAGGGAAAGCGTGTTCGAAACTCACCTGACTTTAAAGAGAAAGGTATTAATGTGAATTTTATTTCCAAAAGCCCGGACGGGATTCTCATCCGAACATATGAGCGCGGAGTAGAAAACGAAACCAAGGCTTGCGGAACTGGAAGTGTTGCAGCTGCTATCATTGCCTATGAGAAGGGACTTGTCAAATCAACAGAAAACATTCGCGTTCATACCTTGGGTGGCGAACTGATAGTTGATTTTATCAAGGATGGCACTGCCTATCACCACATCAATTTAACCGGGTCTGCCGCTTTTGTATTTGAGGGTGTTTTTAAAACGAATCGGATATGATTCTAGGAAAACAAATTTGTCTTCGTGCCTTAGAGCCGGATGATCGCGACTTGATGTATTCGTGGGAAAACGACCCGCGCCATTGGGCCGTTAGCGGTACACTTTCTCCCTACAGCAGACATACCGTCGATGAATTTCTTCGAGGAGCCAAGGAGGACATCTATACCAACCGTCAATTAAGGTTGGTCATCGATAAGAATGGACATCACGAAAAACCGACAATTGGGTATGTGGATCTTTTCGATTTCGATCCTCCAAATCTTCGTGCAGGCATAGGAATCCTTATCGGTGATGAATCTGAAAGAGGAAAAGGTTTTGCTTCGGAAACCGTGGTCTTGGTTTGCAAATATGCAGGTGAAGTTTTGAATCTGAATCAGCTTTACTGCCATATCCATTCCGACAACGAGTCAAGTATCCGACTATTCACAAAAAATGGCTTTACACCTGTAGGAAAGCTCCAAGAATGGACGAAAATAGCAGGGCAATGGAAGGATGTGGTCGTTTTTCAAAGACTTTTGAGGTATTGAAAATCCATCAAATCCATGACTAAAAAAGTCATCATCACATATGGAACCTGGCTGCTTTCCGTGGCCCTGATTTCCATATTGGTCATGGAAGCTGGTTGTAAGCAAAAAGTACAGGAAGGAAAAGAGGAACATCCACATGGGTCGAATTACGCCAGCTTGGATCCTAAAAACGGCTATGTAGGTTCAGCCGCATGTAGCAGCTGCCACCAGTCGATTTATGACTCCTTTAAGCAGACCGGCATGGGGATGTCGTTCGATGAAGCTACGCGAAGAAAAAGCAGTGGAGATTTCAAGAATCATGCGCCCGTGTATGACCCTCACCTCGATTTCTATTATCTACCCTTCTGGGAAAACGACAGTCTGCGAATTATGGAATACAGGCTCGAGGGAAGAGACACGACCCATAGGAGAATAGAAACCGTTGATTATATCGTAGGTTCAGGCCAACACACGAACTCGCACATCATGAACACCTTTGGCTTCCTCAATCAAATGCCATTGACCTTTTACACACAAAAAGGGAAATGGGATCTTCCGCCTGGATATGAAAACGGAGGCAACACGAGGTTTAACAGACTGATTGGATTGGAGTGTATGTCGTGCCATAACTCCTATCCCGAATTCATTGCAGGGTCTGAAAACAGATATGATTTTGTCGATAATGGAATTGGATGCGAGCGGTGTCATGGTCCAGGCGAAACCCATGTCAAGGAGAAGCAACAAGGAAAAATCATAGATATCGTAAATGAAATCGACTACAGCATTGTGAATCCTGCCAAACTGCCAATCGACCTTCAATTGGATGTTTGTCAAAGATGCCATATCCAAGGAAACGCGGTTTTGAAAGAAGGTAAATCATTTTTTGATTTTAAACCGGGAATGCGCCTATCAGATGTCATGGATGTGTATATGCCCCTTTACGATGGCCCAAAAAACGAGCACATCATGGCCGCGCACGCTGAAAGGATGAAGTTGAGCAAGTGTTTCACAGAATCCATCAAAAGGGCCGAAGGTGTTGATTTGGGACTCAAGCCATACAAGAACGCAATGACCTGCGTAACTTGTCACGATCCTCATGTAAGCGTGAAGTCGACCGGGAATGTCGTCTTCAACAATGCATGCAACAGTTGCCATGCCAAGTCCAAAGATCCCCTTTGCTCGGAGGATCCTGTACTAATCAAGAAAAAAGAAAACGACTGCGTATCATGCCATATGCCATCTTCCGGCGCAACTGATATTCCCCATGTTTCCGTGCACGACCATTACATCCGTAAGCCTGATACCCCAGAACAGATTGAAAAAATAAAGAAATTCATTGGCATAACCGCTATCAATAACCCTAACCCCGATCCGGTATCAAGAGGGAAGGCTTTCATTGCTTACCATGAGAGATTCAATTTCCCAAAATATGTGCTTGACTCAGCAAAAAAGTATTTTCCAAAGAACAATCCTGTGCTTTTGGAAAAACACTTCAAAGAAGTGATTCATATTCTATTCCTCGAGAAAGACTATCAGGGCATCATTGAAGTTGTTGGAAAAATAAAGGGTATAGACAAGAAGTTAGTCAAAACCTCGTTTGACAATGCAGATGCATGGACCGCTTACCGTATCGGACAGGCATTCAATGAAACGGGCAACATCCAAAAGGCAAGTGAATTTTACGCCATTGCATATCTACTTGCTCCCAATGTGCTTGATTTCGTTAATAAATATGCTACATCTTTGGCGGGAACAAACAAACCAAGGGAGGCGAAAAACATTCTTGAAAAACTCGTTTACCAATATCCGAAATCAGCTGCAGCGCTTTCGAACCTGGGATACCTTTGCCTTGTCCTTGAAAATGATACCATCCGCGCAAGAAAACTATATGAGAATGCCATTGGCATTGATCCCGACTACGAACAAGCTATTGTCAACAGGGCGGGCTTATGGATGGCACAAGGCAGAAGAAAAGATGCGTTGGAACTGTTGAATAAATTCGTGAGAAGAAAACCCCAATCCAAACAAGCCACTGACCTAATCAACAGGATTAAATCCAGTATATAATCAGGATGAAACGCAAACTTTCTAAAACAACACTATCTATCATCGTTGTCCTGTTGGCAACCATTATTTGGGGCACATATCATTTTTACAGCCTGCTTATTGGCAATAATGTTGTTCCCAAAGGAAAACAGGAGATATACATCCACATTCCAACAGGAAGCACTTTCAAAGAGGTTTTGTCCATTTTATCAGACTCTGGACTGGTGGATGATTCAAAGGCTTTTGGTTGGATGGCAACCCAAATGAAATATGATATAAATGTGAAACCTGGGAGGTATAAAATCTCCAGTGGAATGAGCAGCAGGCAAATGGTGATGGTGTTAAGGAGTGGCAAGCAATCGCCTGTGAAACTAAAATTTCATAATGTCAGAAACGCTCGGCAATTGGCAGGAGTGATATCAAAACAGATAGAAGCTGATTCCATTGAAATTGTATCAGTGCTTGAAGACGAAGCCTACCTATCCAATATTGGCTTGAACAAACACACTGCAGCGACTATTTTCATACCAAACACCTACGAGTTCTATTGGAACACGAATGCCACGCAATTCGTTGAGAAGATGCTGAAAGAACACAATAAGTTTTGGAATGACAAAAGAATGGCTAAGGCGAAATCAATTGGACTTACTCCAGCCCAAGTCAGTACGCTTGCATCCATAGTTGAAAAAGAAACTGCAAGGAATGACGAGAAACCGACAGTTGCAGGCGTTTACATGAACAGGTTGAAAGAAAACTGGAAGCTGGAGGCAGATCCTACTCTAATCTTTGCTGCGAACGACTTCACTATTAGAAGGGTTTTGAATAAGCACAAGGAGATTGACTCACCTTACAACACTTACATGTATACCGGGTTACCTCCAGGTCCTATATGCATACCTTCCATATCATCGATCGACGCTGTTTTATCCTATTCAATACATAACTACATGTTTTTCTGTGCGAAAGAGGACTTTTCCGGATACCACAATTTCGCTGCTACATATCAGGAGCACTTGGAGAACGCTAGAAGGTTCCAAAACGAGCTGGATCGCAGGAAGATAACCTCGTAATTTATATGGCTTAATTGGTTAATTTTACAGGATGATATTCAGGCATACCATTGTATTGGCCTTCTTACTCTCTATCCCTTTTCAGATGCTTGGCGATGGACTCAAGGTAACTCTTGTACTCAAGCGATCAGAACAACCTGTTTCATCGGGCTGCAACTTTGTCAAAGAAGTGACTCGCATTATTTATGACGAGGTTATGGAAAACCGCTTGAAAATCTGGGATTCCCAAAACAAGGAACTTGCCTTTTCCGCTGCAACACTTAAATCACTGGAAAAAACAGCAGGTATCAAATTTATGGACTTGGAGACCATTTATATGTACGAGACCTGGACACAAGCGAAAAAGGAGGTTCTTACAAATACGATGGGTTTTTACTTTGCCCACAAGGATCAAAGAGGCGTAGAAACCGTATTCGGTTTTGTTGACTATGCTGCGCTAAACGATCTCTTCTCCAAAACAAAAATAAATGCGAATGCCAGTGGAAATTTCAATTTCACTTTCGAGAGTGTAATCAAAAGCAAGGTGTTCCATTTCCAAATTCTTCAACTTGGAGATCGAATCATGAAAACCGCCAACGAAGCACAAGAAGCCAAAATATCCTTCGTTGGTGATCGAACCTTTAATGAAACCGCCTTAGGCTATTATCCATCTGAAAAACAAATTACCTATTTAATAGATCAGCTGTCTGATGACAACGACACCAGATCTTTAAATAGTAAAAGGCTAGGAAGACTCTTAGAGGAGTTTTTTATAAGAAACATGGAGGTGTATTACAATTGGGGAGGGTCTAGAGTCTCCTCCCACCTTGTGCGAAACAAATTAAAGGTAACTAACATAGAAGTTTTAGAAATCTGGAGAAAGGTGGGGTCGGAAATACTGTATGAGCCTCGAAATGTAGTTATCTATGTGAATGACTCGCCCTTAGACGAGGTTAACGGCAAAAACATATCAGAATTCGAATTCCGATACGGAGAAACGGATTTGTTCGGCTTTTTAAGAACAAGAGAATTTAATTTCATTATTACCAAAATCAATTCCGAATCCATTTCAAGAGTGGAATCCAATCATTATTTAAAAGGTCTCACCGATGGAGACTGGAATAAACTGCATGATTTTGTTATCGAATCTCAATACTAAAATTCAACATATATGAGCAAAAATATCATTCGATTTGGAACAGATGGTTGGAGGGCAATCATTGCCAAAGATTTCACTGTTGAAAATGTTGCCAGGGTTTCTGAGGCAGTAGCTAAGTGGCTTCTTGCCTCGAAGAAAAACCCTTTGATTGTGTTGGGACATGATTGCCGATTCGCCGGACCTTTGTTCGCAGAAACCTCCGCCCTTGTATTTGCGCACCATGGCATCAAAGTCAAGATGTCGAAGGGATTCGTTTCAACACCTATGATCTCCATGGGTGCTGTTAAACATAAAGCTGACCTAGGTGTCATCATCACAGCAAGTCACAACCCACCAGAATACAATGGCTACAAACTTAAAGGCCACTATGGAGGACCTCTACTCCCATCGCAAGTGTCGGAAATTGAAGCGCTGATTGCTGAAATGCCGGGAGAATACAATCAAAAAACCATCGATCAATTCCATGCCGAAGGCATGATTGATTATATTGATTTGGAAACTATGTATTGCAAGGAAGTTGAGCAGTCGTTTGACTTGGATGCTATTCGAAATTCAGGTATGAGCTTTGCCTATGATGCTATGTATGGTGCCGGACAAAATGTAATGAGGCGGATATTACCTGACATCACCTTTTTGCATTGCGAACATAACCCTTCATTCATGGGTCAAGCACCGGAACCCATTCATAAAAACCTTGCCGAATTCTCAGAAATGATACGAATATCCGGCAACATCGACTGCGGATTAGTAACCGATGGCGATGCTGATCGAATCGGACTCTACAATTCGGATGGATCATTCGTAGACTCACATCACATTATCCTGTTGTTGATTCATTATTTGGTCAAATACAAAGGAATGAAAGGGAAAGTCTGCACGGCTTTTTCCACTACTCCTAGAGTCGCCAAATTGTGTAAGCATTACGGACTCGAACTTCAAACGGTGAAAATCGGATTCAAATACATCGCTGAAATCATGATCAATGAAGATGTGTTGTTGGGTGGTGAAGAGTCGGGAGGCATTGCCATCAAAGGCCATATTCCGGAGAGAGATGGTATTTGGATGGGCATGGTTGTTTGGGAGTTCATGGCAAAGTCGGGCAAAACCCTCAGCGAACTTATCGAAGAAGTTTACGAGATCACTGGAAGGTTTTCATTCGAGCGAAACGACTTGCACATTACAGAAGAATTAAAACAGCGGATTCTCGAAAATTGCAAGAAGAGCGTCTACAAATCGTTTGGAAAATATACGATAGACCACATCGAGGATTTGGATGGATACAAGCATTTCTTTCCAAATGGCGACTGGTTGATGATCCGGGCCAGCGGAACAGAACCTGTGCTGAGATTGTATGCAGAGTCGACTACCCGTGAAATGGCATTCGATATTCTTGAAGATGCCAAAAAGACCCTATTGAACTGACCTTAGATGGGCTGCTGGCGTGTATTACCATGTTTGATGCTCTTCCTGTTGCATGGCACCTATAATACAGCCTTTTCATCGGTTTCCGAAACTGATACCACTACAAAAAGAAGCCGATTAGCCTACACCTCTTGCGGTATGGGCATTGCGTATGCAGCCTCTATGAGTGGCCTGTATACTTTATGGTACCAGGATTACCCTAGAGAGGACTTTCATTTCTTCAACGATAACGCGGAGTGGCTCCAAATGGATAAACTTGGCCATGTTGGATCTGCATACTATCTTTCGAATTGGAGCAGTTCGCTTTTCAAATGGTCGGGTGTTAAACACAAGCAGGCGGCATGGCTAGGAAGTGCGTCATCGTTGGCGTTTCTGACTACCATAGAAATGTTTGATGGATTTTCAACTCAATGGGGATTCTCGAATGGAGATATGTTGGCCAACTTCGGAGGAGCAGGCCTATCGCTGGTACAAAACCTGAAATGGAATGAACAACGGATAAAAATCAAGTTTTCATTTAGCTCGACTCGATACGCCACTTACAGGCCCGATCAACTTGGCAAATCTAATGTAGAACAATTATTCAAAGATTATAACGGCCAAACCTATTGGGTTTCGGGCAATATCCATGCTTTCATGCGATCAAATTCCAAATTTCCCAAGTGGCTTAATTTGGCCTTAGGATACGGAGTAGATGGTTTGACGGGAGCTCGAACAAATATAACTGGAACCGAAGATTTTAATCGGCTGAGGCAATATTACCTTGCACTTGATGTAGATCTGACTCGAATCCCAACACGCAGCAAATTTCTAAAAACCGTATTTGAAACCTTCGGATTCATAAAAATACCAAGTCCCGCCATTGAATTCAGGAGTAATGGCACTATTAAAGGACATGGATTTTACTTTTAGTACAGACCTTTTTCGACTTTTCGTGGAAGCCGTGGCTGCTAAAAAAGTGAAGAGCTATCAATGAATACCCTTGGATGCAAGGTACCGTTCAGCATCAATAGCGGCCATACATCCCGTACCTGCAGCAGTTACAGCCTGTCTGTACACATGATCTTGGGCATCTCCAGAGGCAAACACTCCTGGAATATTGGTTCGAGTAGTTCCAGGAACGGTCTTAATATATCCGGTTTCATCCATATCCAACCAACCCTTGAAAATGGAAGTATTGGGTTGATGTCCGATGGCTACAAAAAAGCCCGTTACATCCAAGATCCGTTCTTCACCGGATACATTGTTTACAACTTTGGCGCCTGTGACAGCCTGATCACCGAGGATTTCCTTTGTTTCGGTATTGTAAAGTACTTCGATATTGGGGGTTGAATTGACCCGATGCTGCATGGCTTTGGATGCACGCATTTCATTTTTTCGCACAATCATATACACCTTGCGACATAGTTTGGCCAGATAAGTAGCTTCCTCTGCCGCAGTATCACCAGCACCAACGATGGCTACATCCTGACCACGGAAAAAGAACCCATCGCAAACGGCACAAGCTGAAACTCCAAATCCATTCAATCTGCTTTCGGATTCCAATCCAAGCCACTTGGCTGAAGCACCAGTAGCGATAATGATTGTGTCGGCAGTGATAGTGGTCTTTTCATCTACCACCACTTTGTGAATGGGTCCAGTAAAATCTACTGAAGTTACATAACCCCACCTGATTTCCGTACCAAAACGCTCAGCTTGGGCTTTAAAATCCTCCATCATTTTAGGCCCGTGGGTGCCTTGGGGATAGCCGGGATAATTCTCTACCTCGGTAGTAATGGTAAGTTGACCACCGGGCTGAAGGCCTTGAATTATAACTGGCTTGAGATCTGCCCTTGCAGCATAAATGGCAGCCGTATAGCCGGCAGGGCCAGATCCTATAATGAGACATTTCAAGTGTTCGGGTGTTTCAGACATGGTGTTTGATATGAATAGGAAGCAAAAATAAGGAACCAAAACCACACGATGAAGGGCAATCGGTCATTGGGCATAAATGGTATCCAAAACAAAAGAATAACCTTCCCAAATACCAATCCCACCCTCGATATTTCCTTTAAGGGGAGCCGGTGATCCAAAAGGGTTGCCAACAGAATTCACCTGGGACTCCGCCGACCTCCAAAACTTAAATGATGCCTCTGTAATAGAAGTAAAGCGAACCGCAATGGTATCTCCTGCTTTGAAAAGTCCTTCCTCCTCATTGTTATCATCATCGGCGATTGAATTGGGAACCTTGCCGCGCGTTGCTGCAAAGTCGAAGGAGAGACCGTTATAAAATCGATCATCAGATACGGATCCAGCCGGTGCAAGGTAGTCATTGTCTTTGCCTAATCTTTTAGCGAACCATCTGTAACAATTACCTGAAGCAGGTGGATCCGAAATTCGAGCCCAAGCCCATCCTAAAGAATCGTTCTCAGGAATCCTACGGAACCACACACTATCCAAAGGCACAGGAGAAGGTATGGTTGTTTCAGAGGAAAGTTCTCGACCATCCGCAAGTCGAATTTTCAGCGCATAAGATTTCCCTACCTCTCCGATCATATTCAAAGAAGTATAGAGGTATCCCGTGGATGAGAACGGAGCAATCAATGTATCGGTTGAGGTTCCATCGGATATAATGACCTGGGCGTCTCTGACGGTGTACTGCAACAACGACAAACTATCCAAAGGAGCAAAAAAGGGAGCGGTTTTTGAAATGAAAACCAAAGGTGGACTGCCGGGTGAAATATAACCTTCAACTACGATTTGTTCCTCTGGCTCCGGCAAATCAACTGTAATATCTTTCTCACAAGATACCACCATGATGGTGATGCACGAAAGCAACAAAATTTCCTTTAAGGAGGGCTTCATCATATTGGTGAATTAAAATTTGAAGTTGTAGGTTACCGATGGTATAATGGGGAAAAGAGAAACCTGTTTTGCTTGCAGCTTGAATTGTCCAGAGGACTCATCTATATAGTCGTCGAAATATATGAAGTAAGGATTGTACCTATTATAGACGTTGAAAATCGAGAAGTTCCAGCTAGCCTCCCAGTTTTTACGCTTTCTGCATTGGTAAGTGGCGGAAAGGTCTAGACAATGATAGGCAGGCTGCCTGTATGAGTTCCTGTCTCCATAATCGTAATAGATTTGAGGGAGCGAACCGTTTCCAGTGATCAATTGTCCGACATCAACAGGACCATTCAGAAACAATCTGCTTTGCGGTAATGTAAGAGCGTTACCTGTAGCATAAATCCAAACCGCGCCAAATGTCCATCGCTCATTCAATTCATAGGTTAAAGCTATGGATACATCATGCCTGCGATCATACTTTGCTGGAAACACCATACCCTTGTTCAAATCAGGAAACTTTCTTTCGGTCCAGGCTAGTGTGTATCCGATCCAACCATTGATTCTGCCCCGTGTTTTCTTAACAAAGAACTCAGCACCATAGGACCAACCTTTGCCGAATACAAAATTATTATCCTGGTTGTTTTTCACATCATCATCGGGCTGCGCCCCTTCTCTGTATTCAACTTGGTTCTGCATTGTCTTGTAGTAGGCCTCCACAGAAGTTTCCCAAAGGTTATCCTTGAAATTCCTGAAGTAACCAAGTGCGTATTGATCGCCGATTTGGGGCCTCACTCTTGAAGAGGATGGTACCCAAACATCGGTAGGAAGGGATGCAGAAGACAAGGATGCTACATGCACATATTGAAAGTTCCTCGTGTATGAACCTTTGAGGGAAGATTTGCTGTTGATCGAATAACGAAAACTCAGTCGTGGCTCAATGTGATTGTATCTTTGCACGCTTTCTCCCCTACCATAAGTGATAGTGTCTATGTTTTCAAAGTTCTCGTTTTGTAGATAGCGTGTAAAAGGACCTACCTGATTGAAATAGGTCATTCTGGCTCCGATACCTAATGAGATTTTTGTGGTGATATCCCAATCGTCTTGTATGTAGAGGGCTCCCTCATGAGAGTAAAGAATCACCTTCTCACCCAGATCGAATTCAGTATCACCTGACCTTGCCTCGACCGTGCTGGGAGTGAACTGATGGAAAGTGTATTGTGCGCCGAATTTCACTTGATGGGTCAGAGATGGAAACCAACTGAAATCGGTTTTGCCACTTATGTCGCGAATACCACTATACAATTTGAATTCGAGATTTTCTTGTCCGGCGGAGAAGGAAAACTGGTAATCGGAAAATATAAGCGATGTATTTAAGAAAAGTTTATCGTTGAAAAGATGATTCCAACGCAATGAACCCGTAGCGTTGCCCCAAGGAATCCGGGCGGTGAAACCGGTTGATTTACTCTTGAATCGAAAAGCGTCTCTGCCGAAATAGCCGCTGATGAACAATCGATCCTTATCAGATATCTTATAATTGATTTTAGCGTTGAGGTCATAGAAATAGTAGCTATTTCCAAACGCAGCTGAGTTCTTATCGATAAAAGGCTCTCTCAAAAACAAATCCACAAAGGTTCTCCTACCTGAAACGATAAAGGATGATCGATCTTTTATAATCGGACCTTCCAAAGTCAAACGGGAAGCGATGAATCCCATACCACCTTCTCCACGGAATTCCTTATTGTTACCTTCCTTCATGGAAATATCAAGTACCGAGGCCAAACGACCTCCGTACTTGGCTGGCATGCCTCCTTTGGTGAGTGTTACATTCTTGACGGCATCAGCATTGAAAACGGAGAAAAAGCCAAACAGATGCGATGCATTATAAACTGTTGCCTCATCAAGCAAAATCAGATTTTGATCTGGGCCACCTCCTCGAACATAGTATCCACTGTTGCCTTCTCCTGCTGATTGAACACCGGGCAACAACTGAATAGACTTGAGAATATCAACCTCTCCCATGAACGACGGGAGGGTCTTTATGGTTTCGACTGAGATTTCATTGACACCCATATCAAGGGACCTCACATTACGGTCACTGCGCTCCCCTTTAATCTCCACCTCACTCACTTCGATGGCTCCTGATATCAAGTCAATATTCAATCGAACATCCTTATCCAAAACCAAATTGAAATTAAATTCTTTGTAACCCACAAATGAAGTGGCAAGGTTATAGTTGCCAGCATCCACAGTAATGGAATAAAATCCATACGGATTTGTAGAGCCTCCCCTTTGCAATTCCTTTAAATAAACAGTGGCACCTATCAGGTTCTCGCCCGTTTTTGCATCTTTAACATAACCGCTTACCGTAAATCGCTGCCTATCTTGGCCAACAGCAATTCCATTCAATAAAACCATTGATTGGATGCATATCATGATAAAAATGAAAACCAGGCGATACATGAGAATAGTTTAAGGCTCCCTATGAACAATCCAAAATGAAAAAAGTCCCTGATAGCGGGACTTTTTTCTAGTAGTCGGGGTGACTGGATTCGAACCAGCGACCACCAGCACCCCATGCTGATACGCTACCGGACTGCGCTACACCCCGAAAAATTAAGAGGTGCAAAATTAAGGATTTATTCCCATCGATGAAAGCCCCACCTTAAAGGAAATTACAGGATTGTTTATCAGTATTTTAAGAGGCCTTGGAACGGCTCTTAATGACCCAAAAAACACCCTTGATATCATTTTGCCATTGGGGTAGCAAAAACACGATTATGCTCTCCTCTATTGCATCCAGAACGAGTAGTGCCATAGTGATGTAGAAAAAAACATCATTGAAACCGAAGAACATGGTATGAATCAAAAAACAGCCTATGGCCAAGGCTCCTATTTTGGCCGAATAGGTATGAAAACTACTGGGTCTGCCGTACCTCCATAAACATAGCAAAAGTTGTATCACATGTAATGAAATGACAACCACTAATAAAATCCAATGCGCCTTGAAATGGTCCACCTCAAAAACCCAAGATCCAACCAAACCGGTTAGTATGGTTAAGGTGTCGCCATAGGAATCGAGAATGCTTCCTATTCGGGTCTCCCGCTTCAATTTGCGAGCAATTTGCCCATCCACCAAATCGGTGGTAAAGGCAAGCGTTAAAAACCAAGCAAATGATTCACGATCACCTGCCCATATCAACCACCACATAATCGGCGCACAAATTATGCGAACCATTGTGATGCTATTGGGAAGGTTCCAAACCATCAGGTGTTACTTATTTTGCATGGCCTCCTGTTCCAACTTGGCCTTGATGCGTAACTGCTTTCTCTTGTGCATACGCAAGTTCAGCATTTCAACGCCCAGTGAAAATGCCATTGAGAAATAAACATATCCTTTGGGAACATGAATATGGAATGCATCTACAATCAGGATCATGGCAATCATCATCAAAAATGCGAGGGCCAACATTTTTATGGTTGGATTCGCATTCACGAAATCGGAAACGCTCTTGGCGAAAACCAGCATGACTACCATGGCAATGATTACTGCCAGAATCATAACCAACAAATTGTCTACCAAACCGACCGCTGTCAGAATCGAATCGAATGAAAATACTACATCAATGACAACGATTTGAGCAATGGCGGCGTTCAAGGTCATTTTTCTAAGGGATGGATCCTCCAAATCATGTGCTCCTTCAATCTTATTTCTGATTTCAATCGTTGATTTGTACATCAGGAAAATACCTCCAGCAAGAAGAATCAAATCCCTACCGGAACAGCTCCATATTGCGGAAGCTTCCAAATCTGGCGACAAATCGAAAACCACCCAGGGAGCGGAACTCAACACATGGAATAAAGCATCCTTCATTCCAATAACCCAGGTTATGGAGAATAGAAGCAAAACACGCAAGATTAAGGCAACGGCCAAACCCAAAGTACGAGCGCGTTTTTGTTGCTCCGGCGGTAATTTACCAGCAATGATGGAGATGAAAACGATATTGTCTATACCTAAAACGATTTCCAAGACAGCCAAGGTGGCAAGACTTACCAATGAGGCTACTGTGAATAATGTTTCGAAATCCTGAGCTAAATGCATGTTATTATGTAGGTGTTATTTTAAGTTGATTTTTCAGACGGCAAGAAATTAGCAAGCCACGATGACTGAATTGGAACCATCCATTCGGTAGTCAAAGCGTTGAGATCCGAGATGAGCGTATTGAATACCTTAGCTTGAAGCGACAACGCGCCTGATCCAATGAGGCCTGCTACTGCTGAGGCTTTGACAAACATCAATGTGCCGTCAGGATTTTGGCAAACGGCCGTCATGCGGTCGAAGAAATCAATTCCCAAACAAACTCCAGCTGACTTCATGAAATGAACGCTTTTGTCAATGCTACAACCCGTAGCGTGATTGTGGCCTTCGTCGATTGCAACAATTACGAAAACCCCATTGAGGATCTGAGCGCTTCCTTTGAGCCCTGCCTGGTGGGCAGTCCAAGTTGAAACAAATTCCCTGAGTCCGGAAATAAGCTGTTGTTGCTCCTCTGCAGAGAGGAGTCTGCTGGATTGATAAACCCAAACACGGGAAGACGGTGGCAGCGATTCAAAAGGCACAAACATATCAGAGGTCGTTGGCCTGTGCAATAAGTTCCGCTATGTCGGCAACACGAACGGTTTGTTCCTTTTCAAAATGCTTGACACCATCGGTCATCATGGTCATACAAAAGGGACAACCAACTGCGATGATATCGGGATTGTGTTCTAAAGCCTCTTCTGTGCGTTCGATGTTTACATCCTTGTTTCCGGGCTCGGGCTCCTTGAACATTTGTGCACCACCTGCTCCGCAACAAAGGCCGTTTGCCCGGCTTCTCTTCATCTCCGATAAGGCGGCATCCAATTTGGATATAACTTCTCGGGGAGCCTCATATACATCATTGGCCCTGCCTAGGTAGCAAGGGTCGTGGAAAACGATTTTCTTCCCTTGGAAACGACCACCTTGAACACGGAGTCTGCCATCATCAATGAGGTTTTGTAATAATTGTGAGTGGTGCAACACCTCATAACTTCCACCCAATCCCGGATATTCGTTTCGAATAGTGTTGAAGCAGTGTGGACAAGCGGTTACTATTTTGGTGACTCCATATCCATTCAGGACCTGTATGTTGGTCATGGCCTGCATTTGAAAGAGAAACTCATTGCCTGCTCTTTTGGCAGGATCACCCGTACAGCTTTCCTCTGTTCCCAACACGGCGAAGGATACGCCTGCATGGTTAAGGATTTTGGCAACAGCCCTAGTGATTTTCTGGGCGCGGGCATCGAAGCTACCGGCACAGCCCACCCAAAAGAGAACCTCGGGTGTCTTTCCCTCTGCAGCCATTTGGGCCATGGTAGGTACGATCAGTGTTTCACTCATTTTTAAACATATTATCCTTCGGAAGTCCAATTCATTCGATCAGCCTGAGAAAATTGCCATGGAGCACCGTTGTTCTCAATTTTGGTAAACATACCATTCAACTCGGTTGGAGCCGATGATTGCTCCATTACCATATAGCGACGCATTTCAACGATAATCGACAAAGGATCAATGTTAACAGGACAAGCTTCGACGCATGCGTTACATGTGGTACATGCCCATAGTTCCTCAGGTGAAATATAACCACCCAACAGGGACTTGCCATCGTCGTATTCCGGTCCTTGCAAATCTAAGTTTCTTCCCACCTCCTCAAGTCGATCGCGGGTATCCATCATGATTTTTCGTGGCGATAATTTTTTGCCAGTGATATTTGCAGGACAAGAGGATGTGCAACGACCACATTCTGTGCAACTGTAGGCGTCCATCAAATTTTTCCATGTAAGATCTCTCACATCCTTGGCACCGAATGGGGTTGGAGCATCGGTACTAGGAGGTGCAGCAGCAGCAGGGTCCATCATCAATCGTACCTCGTTAGTAACGGTTTCGTTGTTGCTAAACTTACCCTTGCTGTCGAGCTTGGAGTACCATACATTGGGAAAGGATAAGAAAATGTGAAAGTGTTTGGAGAAAGGCACATAATTGAGAAAGGCCAATATACCTGCGATGTGCAACCACCAACAAACCCTTTCAATGGCCACTAGGTTGGATACAGATAAGCCTTCCAAAAGCGGAGTCAGGTAAGAACTCACTGGAAAGTATCCAGCTACCACATAATGCTCATGGCCTCGTTGTTGCAATAATTGGTCGGAGGCATTCATGAAAAGAAACAAAGACATCAGTAACACTTCAGTGCCCAATATGATTAGAGCATCATTATTGGGAAAACCGTCAAGCTCTGGAGAAGTGAATCTCTTTAATTTGATGATGGACCTCCGAGCGAAGAAAACCACGCAGGCAAGGATTACAAGAAAAGCTAGGATTTCAAAACTTCCAATAAGGAAATCGTATAAAGACCCAAGCGGTTGGGCAAATATGCGATGTGTTCCGAAAACACCATCAATAATGATTTCCAACACTTCGATGTTGATGATGATGAATCCAGCATAGATGATGATGTGGAAGAACCCTGCAACTGGCCGTGAAACCATTTTGGATTGCCCAAGGGCCACACGAATCATTTGAGACCATCGCTCACCTTTCCTGTCATTGATTAGCAAATCCCGGCCCAATCTGATATTGCGGGATATTCTTCTGACACTTTTGGTAAAAAACCAAATGCCCGCCGATAGCAACAAAACAAAAAGTATGCTGGACATCATTTAGATTGGAGGGTTATTGCTTTTTCTGCTTCTTTTCCTTTTTTCCGAAAACCGAGAAATGCACATATCTTCCTGGATTCGCTTTTAAATCAACCATCAGACTGTCTAGGTCGCTGGCCGATTTTTGAAGGGCATTGTAAAGGCTATCATTGGTTACCAATTGGCCTATGGTTCCTTCACCATTACTCACTTTGTCAAGAACGGATGAAAACTGTTTCAACGCCGCATTGGTGTTTTCAATGGTCTTCGATAATCCGGCTCCAGCCAATGTATCAGAGATAGAAGACAAATTGGAAAGGATATTGTTCAATTCATCGTTATTGTTACGGATATTGCTGGTAATCGATTCAATATTATCGATCATCCTTTTTAGCTTTCCTTGGTCTGATGCCAACATGTTGTCGACGCTTCCGCTGATGCTTTCCAGATTCGCAAGCGATTTTTCAAGGTTCTCAAGACCCGAGTTGAGGTTTTTACGGTTATCATCGTTAAAAACCTGGTTTAAAGAGATAGCAAGGGTATCTAAAGACGCTAGCAATGACTCGGCCCTGTCTTTGATGGGTAACATCTGATCAGAAAGCGTAGATTGCATATCCGAGAAAAGTGTGTCACCAGGGTTAGCAGGCTGTGTTCCGGGACCCAATAGGATTTCAACTGCTCTTCCTCCCAATAAGTCGGCACTGACTATCCGAGCGGTCGATCCTTTGCTTACAAAAACATCTTTACGAACCTGAATAGTGGCAACGATGTTTCCAGAGCGATCCTCTAAAAAATCGATTTTCCTAATTTGACCTACTTTGACTCCGTTCAGCAAGACATCCCCTGATGTGGTCAAACCATCCACACGGCTGTATAAAGCGTAGTAGGTATGCACACCGGTGAACATATCGATACCCTTTAAAAAATTCATGCCGTATATGAGTGCTGCTACGGCACTGGTAACGAGCAAACCGATTTTGGCTTCTTTGGGTAACTTCACTTTGAATACCTATTGATAAGGTTATTCTGCGAATTTACTTGGTTTTAGGCAATTGGACAGCCTCTTTGGCTGAAATCTTGCGTCCCTTGAAAACAGCACAAACGAAAGCATCCTTGAAACCCAACTCCTTAGCTTTTCCTAGCTGAGACTGAGCCTGCTCAATTGTAGCAAAACGACCCATGAAATAGCGCCTTAACCCATCATCCCCATCCAAACTATGACCATCCTTTACCCGGTCAAACTTGGAAGGCTTAGAAGATTCACCTACTGGCATAGCTCCGATTTGTATGGTGAATATCAAGGCGTCAATTGACGAGGAATCCTGTATTTCAGCTTGAATGGGGGTACTGTTTGGTTCTTTTGGTTCATTGACTGGCTGTGCAGCAGCCACACCCGAGCCTGAATTAGCGGTTTTATCGACAACAGGTTTTACGATGGTGGGTTGAGTAGGGGTTTCCAATGCACCACCTTTGGATGGTTTTTCTCCTCCTCCAGCTTTCCTCTCTATATCCCCTTTGTAGTCCCTGAAAGCCCTGAAAATGGATCCAGCCATGCTCTCTTGCCCATCATTACTCACCAGAAACTTTTCGTCGACATTGTTAGTCAAAAAACCCAACTCTATCAGTACACTGGGCATAGCTGTACGATAAAGCACCAGAAAGCCAGCCTGCTTCACTCCCCTGTTGAATCTGCCAGAATTGTGCTCAAACTCGTGCTGAACCCTGGAAGCAAACGCAAGGCTTTGCTCCATGTAGGTGTTTTGATAAAGCGAAAAGATAATGTGCGCTTCAGGTGATTTGGGGTCATATCCCTCGTAATTGGTTTGGTAATCCTTCTCCAAAAGTGCGGACTCGTTTTCCCGCCTGGCAACCGCAAGATTGTCGTCGGTCTTGTGCAAACCCATGACGAAGGTCTCGGCCCCAAAAGCCGAACTTGGACCAGCATTACAATGGACACAGATAAAAAGATCCGCTTTGTTCCTGTTGGCGATGGCAGCCCTTTCATGCAACTCTACAAACACATCGGTTTTACGGGTATAAATTACCCTTACATCGGGAAAATACTTTTCAATCAGCTCGCCAAGCTTGAGGGAAACCGCTAAAGCAATATGCTTTTCCTTGGATGTTGATCCCAAGCAACCCGAATCATGACCTCCGTGTCCGGGATCAATTACAATGGTTTTGATCTGATATTTCGGGGGACGGTTGCCAATGGCATAAGAGCTCAGTGTCAATACGGCAAACGACAATGCCAGCAACCTTATGACTCTGAGAATGAACATGGTTAAATTTCGTAGTTTTGGGAATTCAAATTTAAGCCTCTTCGCCAACCGATGACTTTCCACGGAAAGCCGATATCAACAAAAATATTAACCGTATCGTGGTGGGTGTTATTGTGTGTTTTGTCATTGGGCAGGACAAGTGGGCAGACTGTCGACTCAACATCAATTGTGCCAAAAGTTGACTCCGCATCTACCAAACAGGCGCTAAAGTCGAAGGTCAAATACTCCGCTCAAGATTCGATCCGTTTCGACATTCCTGGTGAAAAGGTCTATTTATATGGGAAGGGCAAGGTGCTGTATGAGGATTTGCAGTTGGATGCCCATTTCATTGAGGTTGACTGGACGAAGCGAACCTTGTTTGCCAAAGGAGGTACCGACAGCCTGGGCGCACCGATGGACCTTCCTCAATTCAAACAAGGAGCAGAATCTTTCACTGCCAACACGGTAACATACAACTTCGACACTAAGAAGGGCCGTATAACGGAAGTGAATACCAAACAAGGAGACGGCTACATACTTGGGGAGACAATCAAGAGAATAGATGAAAAGAATTATTTCATTCGCAGTGGAGCATACACCACTTGCGACTTGCCCCATCCGCATTTTTCCATATCGTCCGATAAACTCAAAGTTATCCAAGACAATAAAGTGGTGACTGGTCCCGCTTGGCTGGTCATTGAGGATGTGCCCACGCCACTCATGATTCCTTTCGGTTATTTCCCTACTAGAAAAGGCAGGGCTGCAGGTATTTTATTCCCATCCTATGGTGAATCGGGTCGATTAGGTTTCTTTTTCAAGGATGGAGGTTATTATTTTGGCATTGGTGATGTGATCGACTTCGCCATAACGGGAGACATATACACATTGGGCAGCTGGGGAGCCAAATTCAACTCCAATTATGCCAAAAGATATAGATTTAATGGTAGTTTCTCGCTAAGTTATTCGGAAATCAAAACATCCGAAAAGGAGCTGCCTGACTATAATTTATTAAAGGATTTCTTCATCCGTTGGAACCACAGACAAGATCCAAAAGCCCGACCAGGCAGTAATTTCAGTGCAAATGTGAACGCAGGCAGCTCACAATATTTTCAAAACAACATTTCTTCTGCCAACAATTACCTAACCAACACTTTCCAGTCATCTATTTCCTGGTCTAAGAATTGGTCAGGAAAACCATATTCCTTGTCAACAAGCCTTACCCATAGCCAAAACAATATTACCAAGGATGTTTCTATGAGTCTTCCCAACACCAATTTCAGTGTTAGTCGGATTTATCCTTTCAAAAATGAATCATCGGTTGGTACCGAAAAGTGGTATGAGAAAATCGGCATCAGTTATCAAAACAACTTTCAGAACAACATTCAAACCAAGGATACATTGCTTTTCAAGGAGCCGAATCAATTCCGCTACGGGATGTCGCACTCGATACCTATCAGCACCTCCGCAAAAGTGTTCAAATTCGTTACCATTTCTCCATCTTTCACATACAACGAGCGGTGGTACCCGGAAACCATTCGTAAAAACTTCGATGAGCAGACCAACTCCATCGTTACCGATACTGTGAAAGGATTCCGGTCGGCGAGAGACTTCCAACTATCCACTTCATTTAACACGAGGGTTTATGGACTTTTTCAAATGAAGCGAAGCAAGATAGCCGCTATAAGACATGTATTATCCCCAACTGTTACCCTCGGTTACAGACCTGATTTCAGCAAACCAAATTTCAACAACTACAAAAATTATTTGGATGGAGAAGGAAAGAATGTTTCCTATTCAATATTCCAAAATGGAATTTTCGGTGGGCCTCCCAGTGGAAAATATGGTGCTATTGGATTCTCCCTCGATAACAATCTTGAAATGAAAATCAGGCAAAAAAGTGATAGTACTGATAATCTTAAGAAAATAAAGATTTTCGAGAGCCTGTCTGCATCCATGTCCTACAATTTGGCAGCAGATTCATTGAATTGGTCGAATTTGAATATCGCTGGAAGAACCAACTTGTTTGAGAAGGTAGACCTCAGCTTCTCTGGATCATTCGATCCTTACATCAGTGATTCCATCGGCAGGAAAATAAATCGTTTAGAGTGGGATGAAAACAAGAGGATAGGACGATTCGTCAATGCTAATGCGTCTGTAAACTTCAACTTGATTGGAGGTCAAAAAAAAGAAAAGTCAAGCAACAAGGGAACCGAGGAGGAGTTGGAAGAGATCAATCGAAATATTAATGACTATGTGGATTATTCGATCCCCTTTAACTTATCAGTCGGATACAGTGTCAACTATTCAAAACCATCCGTTCAAGAACCGCAATTCAACCAAACCTTGAATATGAATGGTGATGTTTCGCTCACACCGAATTGGAAAATGACCTTCAACACCGGGTGGGATTTTGTTGAGAAAGATCTATCCTATACATCTTTGGGCATCTTCCGAGACCTCCATTGCTGGGAAATGCGTTTCAATTGGGTTCCCTTTGGATTCCAGCAGAATTATTTCTTCCAAATCAATGTAAAGTCTTCGATCTTGCAAGACCTCAAACTCACAAAGAAAAACGACATTTACGACCGATAAGTCCTCATTTCGATGGAACAAAACACACTTTCCTCTACCTCCTTCCACTTCCCAAATCAGACGGCCTTTTACAGCGGAAAGGTTCGAGATGTGTATACGATAAACAACCGCATTATGGTAATGGTTGTATCAGACCGGATTTCCGCATTTGATGTTATTCTACCCAGGCCAATCCCATTCAAAGGACAAGTATTGAATCAATTGGCTTCTTATTTTCTGGAATCTACCCGAGATATAGTACCCAACTGGGTTTTGTCGGTGCCAGATCCCAATGTCACCATCGGAAAGATGTGTGAGCCTTACAAAGTAGAAATGGTCATCAGAGGATACCTTGCAGGGCATGCTTGGCGCACCTACCGAAGTGGATTAAGAGAGTTGTGTGGTGTGAAGCTTCCAGATGGCTTAAGGGAAAATGATCGACTGCCAGAACCTATCATTACGCCAACGACCAAAAGCCATCACGGTCACGATCAAGACATATCAAGAGAAGAAATCATAGCACAGGGAATCGTTTCTGAAGCAGATTACATTCGCTTGGAAAGTTATACCAGAGCCCTGTTTCAAAGAGGAAGTGAAATGGCAGCTAAAAGGGGATTGATTTTGGTTGATACCAAATATGAGTTCGGTAAAAGCGACGGCCAAATCATGGTCATCGATGAAATTCATACGCCCGACTCATCACGCTATTTTTACGCTGAGGGATATGAGGAACGGCAACAAAAAGGCGAACCACAAAAGCAACTTTCGAAGGAGTTCCTCCGCCAATGGCTGATAGAAAACAAATTCCAAGGATTGGAAGGACAAACTGTTCCCGAAATGAACGACGAAATCGTGCAAATGGTTTCTGAACGCTACATAGAACTATATGAAAATATCAGAGGAGACCGGTTTGTAAAAGACAATTCAACAGACATCAAAAGTCGAGTTGAAAAAAATGTTTTGCAGGCATTGCAAACCATCGCCAATAGCTGACTAAAACAAGCCTGCTGCCATCGCTGACCATTAAATTCAGCGCTTAGGCAACCTTGATTCAATCTATAGGTCAAGAAGAATAAAACTATTTACCACCTTCACCCACAAAGTGGTCTTCATCGTCCCTGAACAGGACATTGAAGGTGGTTAGACTACCATAAATCCGGGTAATGTATTGTTGAAGGTTGATCTTTTCCTCGTCTGAAAGATTTTCACTTGCGTTGATGCGCTGCTCCATCACTCTTAATCTATCGCGCAGCATTACAATTTTATTGAAGAAATTATCAATTGGAACTTCCTTTGATTTTAACGAGGGGTTGGATGGTTGGAGTACCATTTTGCCCCCGGTCCAACGCGCCCCCATGTGTACTGTCTCTTGTAAATCACTGTGCTTTTTAATGATGTTCGTAACAATACGCTCTACATCTGCCAAGCTAACCATTCCCTCCTCGGGCTCTACCGAGTCTGTCACCTCCAAACCAATATAGTTCTTCGACACCTCTGTCCTACCTCGTTGCATGAATACAACTATATAGGTCCTAGGCTTGACATTGATGATAACACCATCACCAAACTCAGGGTGACGCACTCGCGATCCGATGCCTGGTTCTATTTCTGCCATATGCTTTTATTTTAGGGTGCAAATTAACTCAACGAGCTGTGATTGTCAAATAATATGTAGTTCATTCACATCCTTTTTGGGAAGTCCACACACCTTATTGTAACAATGATAAACCCTAAGTTCTCCAACCTTCAATCGACCCAGGGTGGCAGGTGTTTTTTCCTCTTTCCCGCAACCATCTACGACCAAATAAGGAAAATACCCAGTCGCAAAAAGCTTTGATAGCTGCTGAAGATAGCCCGTCCCACAAATCACAACCTCCTGCAATTCTATCTGCTTGAACAAAGCGAGGTCAAGCCAATTGCTGAATGAGCTTCCATATCGACCAGCCATTTCAGCAACCACGGATAACATCTTATTGGAATGTTGCTCCCAATCAGAAAAACCAGTATAATAGGAAAGTATGGCAAGATTCTTGGCCATTTGAGAGCAAGAGGATGCTATTACATTGTCTTGGTATTCGAACTTCCTGACAAACAATGGCGCATCCAAGTCTGAATTGAAATAAAACAAACCGGTAGCCGGGTCATGAAAGTGCGCTAGAGCATAATGCATCCACTTCGTGGCCTGCTCTAGATAAAAATGGTCTAAAGTGACTTTATACAAATCCGTTGCTGCAGCAATTGAAAAGGCATAGTCCTCTAAAAAACCGTTAACAGGAATACTTCCAGGTTTCCAGCTGTGATATAGGCCACCGCCCTCAAACGACATTTGATTGCTGATGAATTCAAATGCGATCTTTGCTCTGTTAAGGAATCGGTCGTCCTGAAAGGAAATAAATGCAGATACGAATCCAGAAACACTTAGCGCATTCCAGGAGGTAATCCGCTTGTCATCCAATCCTGGTTTTATTCGGGAATCCCGAATGGTCAACAGTTTTTCTCTGATTTGCTCCACTCTTTTCCTCATCTCATCGATGGAAATTCCAAATTGATTGGAAACATCCTCATCCTCGTCGTGCCGCAAAGGAATATGGTTACCGTGCTCCCAAAATCCCCGTTCGTTGAAATTGAAATATGTCGAAGCCAAATTCCAATCCGTTCCAAGGATGTCTCGCAATTCCTTCTCATTCCAAACATAATAGCGTCCCTCTTCACCCTCCGAATCGGCATCCAAGGCCGAATAAAACCCTCCTTCGGGAGAAAGCCATTCACGCTCCATGAAATCAGCAGTTTGATAAACCACATCCCTATACAGCGTATCCTTCCACTTAAGAAATCCTTCCGAATAGAGGGACATCAGCTGTGCATTGTCGTATAACATTTTTTCAAAGTGGGGGACTTTCCAAATACCATCTACAGAATAACGGGCAAATCCACCTCCGATTTGATCATAAATACCACCGAATGCCATTTTTTTCAAGGTGAGTCGAACCTGGGCAGCCAATTGGCTATCATCAAAAACAGTCGCATACCGCAATAAAAAAATATAGTTGTTAGGCAACGGAAACTTGGGAGCGCGATCTGGTCCACCTTCATTGAAATCCAATTGACGCTTCCAATTTTCAACGACTTCCCGTATGGAAATGGCCGTATTTTCGTTGCCCTCAACCAATTCATCGAATGTATCCGAAGAGGCCACACCATTGGTGAGTTGGCTGGCATAATCTTCCAACCTTTTACGGTCATTGCGATACATCGAAGCCAGATTTCCCATCAACTCCATCCATTGCTTTTTTGGAAAATAGGTTCCTCCATATACAGGCCGTCCGTCAGGCAAAGCAAAACAATTCAGAGGCCATCCTCCCCTACCCGTGAGCAATTGAACGGCAGCCATGTAAACCTGGTCGATGTCAGGTCGCTCCTCGCGGTCCACTTTAATGCACACGAAAAAATCATTCATGAGTGCCGCTACTTCGTGATCCTCGAAACACTCATGTTCCATGACATGGCACCAATGACACGCACTGTATCCAATACTAACAAGCAACAGCTTGTCCTCCTCCTTTGCCTTTTTGAGGGCCTCATCACCCCACGGATACCAATCCACAGGATTTTGGGCGTGTTGAAGCAGGTAGGGACTAGCTGAAAGCGCTAGGCGATTGGTATGTTTTTCCATGGCTCTAAAATAAGCCAAACAATCATCATGCTATCCACATGACAAGCATCATCCTGAAGCCTTGTTTGTGTTTTTAGATTTGTCATCAAGGACTTATCTCATTATTTTATGATCATCAATCGCCACTTCACCAAAAACCAGTACGACCCGTACTCGTATTTCGAATTCCAATTGCGTAAGGTATCCACAAAGGATTCTGAGGGGAAAAACATTACGATGGAAGTGGAAGTGCCAGCAGATTGGTCCGAGACCGCAGCATACACCCTAGCCAACCACTACTTGGTGAGACACAATGAAGGCGAACATTCGATTCAAGAAAATTCAATCCGACAAGCAGTTGATCGAATGACCAATTGTTGGATGAATTGGGGATTCAAATACGGCTATTTTACATCCCAAGAGGATGCATCAGCCTTTCGGGATGAAGCGGCTTATCTGATTTTATCGCAAAAAGCTTCGCCAAACTCTCCCCAATGGTTTAACACCGGATTGTTTGAGTCCTATGGCATCAAAGGAGACGACCAAGGTCATTTTTTTGCAGATCCCCTTACGGGGATGGCTCAGCCATGTCATAACTCGTACGAGCATCCTCAAGTACATGCATGCTTCATTCAATCGGTAAAAGACCATCTGGTTGGTCAGAGCGGAATCATGGATCTTTGGATGCGGGAGGCTCGTGTATTCAAATTCGGAAGCGGGTCTGGAAGCAATTTCTCATCTATCAGGGGCCAGGGTGAGCCTCTAGAAGGCGGAGGGTCTTCCTCTGGACTGATTTCATTTTTGAAAGTGGGAGATGCAGCAGCAGGTGCAATTCGGTCGGGTGGAACTACCAGAAGGGCTGCCAAAATGGTATGTGTTGATGTGGACCATCCAGACATCATGGATTTCATCATGTGGAAGGCCCGAGAAGAGAAGAAAGCCAGGTTGATGGTGCAGTCGGGAATGAATCCGGATGAGGCATATAGTTCCGTTTCTGGACAGCACTCCAACAATTCTGTCCGATTGAGTGATGCTTTCATGCAAGCCATGAGAAAAAAAGCAATTTGGAACTTGAAACCAAGAGTGACAACTGAAGCATCAAAAACGATTCCATCTTTGGAGATTTGGAACGCTTTGGCGGAGGCTGCCTGGAGCTGTGGCGACCCCGGTATACAATTCGATGGAACAATCAACAAGTGGAATACATGCAAAACATCCGGACGAATCAATGCATCCAATCCCTGCTCTGAGTATATGTTCCTAGATGATACGGCATGCAACCTTGCATCCTTAAACCTTGGTGGTTTTGTTGATGAAGTTGAAGGGTTCGATTTAGATGGTTTACTCCATGCAACGAAAATATGGACCATCGTTCTCGACATTTCCGTACTCATGGGACAATTCCCATCGAAAGAGTCGGCAGAAAAAAGCTGGAGTTTCAGAACACTTGGACTTGGATTCACCGGTTTGGGATCTATGATCATGCGGATGGGATTACCCTATGATGATGATGTTACCAGGGGGTTGGTTTCGGCCATTACATCATGCATGACCGGAAAGGCTTATCTAACCTCGATTGAAATGGCCCTGGAGTTGGGGCCTTTCCAAGCGTTTGAAACAAACCACGCGTCCATGGTCGAAGTGATGGTGTTGCATCGTGATGCGGTTTCAGGCATATCAGCTCATAAAACCAACAAGCCGATTTTGGACACGGCCGTCGAATTGTGGGATAAAGTAGTGAGCCTCGGATCAAAAAAGGGTTTTCGAAATGCGCAGGTTACCTGCATTGCACCTACCGGAACCATTGGTTTGATTATGGACTCAGATACTACAGGCATAGAACCGTTGTATGCTCCCGTCTTCAAAAAAAAACTAACAGACGGAGGAACGCTAATCATGACGCCACCATGTATCATGGAAGGAATGCGTAAACTTGGCTATGATTCCAATGAAATACATCATCAGTCGGAGTCTATCAAAAAAACGGGAACCTTGGACAAGTTAATGTTGAAAAGCCCAGACCATGAAAATGTGTTCCGATGCGCAACAGAAGAAATTTCAGGTATTGGAAAAATATCATTGGACGGTCATTTGAAAATGTTGGCCTCTGTTCAGCCGTTCATTTCAGGTGCTATTTCAAAGACGGTGAATCTTGACGACGAGACAACGCCAGAAGATATTTCAAAATGCATTTGGAAATCCTACAGGTTAGGTTTGAAATCCGTTTCCTTCTATAGAGAAGGAAGTAAAATGATTCAACCGATCCAGTCAATATACGCAATCGATACTGAAGGAATTTTCACAGATAGTTGCTGCTTGGTGAGGTGATTAGGCTGATTAAATGGGGAAATCAAATTCTCACAATTTTTCTAACCAAAGGCTTCTTCATTCCATCCTGTATGAGCACAACCTGGTATAAGCCGGGCGAATTGGACTCAGGAACCCAATCCACACTGGATTGGCCCTTCTCTATGAAGATTTCGGCGACCTTCCTGCCACCATTATCGAGTATCAACAATCGGGCGTTTTTTTCCAATGAGTATGTTCTGGTAATATTAAACCCCTCTTTTGAAGGATTAGGGCTGACATTCAAACCTGGATATGTTTCAATTATCTGACTAGGTGTTGAAACCAAATAGTCATAATAACCTAGTGCATACTCCCCTTTCTTCAAAGTATCAATGGCAATGCTTCCGCGACGGTCGTTGGGATTACTGGCGATGTTGATGGTAAACCCATTCACCACTTGCCATTCATACCCTGGGCCAGGTCTGTATAAAATAGTAAGACTATCTTCTGTTCCAGTGATGAATGAATTGTCAAGATATCCGGTAGATGCGCTGACGGATCCATCGTAAATGAAAATACCTTTGGCCGCGAAGCCGTTGGTGAAAAAACCATCCACTCTCCAATAGCGATAATCGGAAAGTCGAATTCCAGGATTGCTATTGATGAATGGATCGGGCGGCACCAAATGATGTTCCACTCTGACCCGTGCATTTGGAGATCCAGTACTCACAACATTCATTGTAAAACTGGTTTCAGGAATGGGTTGTGTTCCGGTGTTGGTGACTAATTTCTCATTTCCCACCCGCGCATCTGCAACCTTTCCATAGCGATCCAAGGTGACCATGGAGGCGTAGAAATAAATCGGGATGTGAAACATGTTCGTCAACGAATCAATGACTACGCGAACTGTGGTATCATTGACACCGTCGGTGAAATTGATTTCAATAGGCATTTCATATAAGTGATTGGCATTGCCTTTGGATCGTTGACGGGTGTAAATGAAATAATGGTCGAGGCCACCTGGCATATACACGATAGAATCGACGGAGAAATGCGGAAAACCGGGAGTAAACACCCAGTCATCAAAAAATCTGTTCATATTGATTCCTGAGCCAGCTGTCATGGCGTCACGCAGATCATAACTGGATGCATGACTAAAAGCATAATCATCCATGTAGCGCTTGGTACCGTTGAAAAATGCAGAGTCGCCTAAATAGTGACGCATGGTATGTACAATATTGGCTCCTTTCTGATATACATGATATCCGTATGTGTAATCATGCGGAATATTGTTCATGGTCAAATAAGAACCGTCTTGCGCAGGTGTATGGGCAAATTGAAGCACCTTGCGGTGATTAGTTCTAATCCAATCACGGTAGGCGTTGATACCATTTACTTTTTCGGTGTAGAATGCCTCGTTGAAACTAGCCCAACCCTCGTTTAACCACATATCCTGCTCGGTGGCGCATGTTACCTTGTCGCCCCACCACATGTGTGCCAACTCATGAGCCCACAAGGTGGCATAAGTTTGTGATCCGTTCACAAAACCGCGACCGATATGTATACTGGTAGCATGTTCCATAGCTCCTGAATTGAACGGAACGAGGCAATATCCGATCTTATTGAATGGGTAGTCGCCATAAGCTGAAATGAAAGAAGAGAGACAGGTATCCAAGTTTGAAAAAGTAGAAAGTACAGCGTTGGTATCGGCGGGAGCGGCAGCCCATTCCACAGGAATGCCGTTTGAACTGCGTTGCAGTCGATGGTAAGGCCCTACGGCAATGGAAGCAAGGTATGTTGGTATGGTTTGATCCATTTTCCAATGCCAGGTTTTAGTGCCATCGGGATTCGTGATTTCCTGCTGTAGCTCGCCGTTACAAAAAGCCTTGTTGGCGGAAGATGTTCTGATTCTGAAATCATACCGTGCGCGAGATACGAAGTTGTCTTCGCAAGGAAACCATGCTCGTCCGAAATTATGCGGGTTGGTTCCAAAGCCAACACCCATGTTGAATGCATACCCACCGCTGAAATGAAACCCACCCCATCCAGCAGCTTCCAGAGTAGGTGTGCCCCTATAGTGAATCCAAACTGTTACTGAGTCATTGGCGGCTATCGCGGGTTGGAATTGTAGAATTAGGGATGGAGGAGTATGGCTATAGCTAACCGAATATCCAGCGGCAGTAATGGAATCTATATTGAACGACTCCATATCCAATCCAACCACATTGAATGATCCCTGATCGGCCAGTATGGTAATACCTACTTTGGCTCGTATGGATTGACTGCCAAAGGCAATGGTATCAATGCGGATATCGTAATGAGTAACATCATAAGGAGAAGCTGTTGATGTACGACCGACATGGTTTCCGTGCAAATGCTGTTTGGAATCCATGCAAGATTGTGCCGTGGTTTGAATTGGGCTCAAAAGAAGCAGGGCTGCAATCAAGAGAAGTCGAGTCATGTCAATCTTTGTATAGAGTAAAAATATGGAAAGTTGGGCAATGGCTGGATAAATCGTTAATCCAATTCGCCTTGGGAGAGATTGCCTTTAACAAATTATCTTTTTTGATGGTGAATAACTGGATGGATATCAAGGTTAACAAGTGACTATTTTACCTATTTTCGCCCTACCAATATATTGGATATGAGCGTAGTGAAGATTTCAAAAAAGGCTCCAGCGGGAGCAACCGACAGTACAAACCCATTTGAGGCCATGATTGAAAGGCTCAATGAGGCGGCAAGGGTCATCAAACTGGATGAGAATGTTTACCAGGTAATGAAAAACCCATCGAGGCAAATCGTAGTAAGCCTACCTATCCATATGGATGATGGTTCAATCAAGGTGTTTGAGGGATATCGAATCATACATAGCACTGCTCTTGGCCCATCAAAAGGTGGTATCCGATATTCGATGGATGTAAACCCGGAGGAGGTGAAAGCATTAGCAGCATGGATGACTTTCAAATGTGCAATTGCGGGAATCCCATATGGTGGTGCCAAAGGTGGCATTACCTGCGACCCAAGGAAAATGTCTAAAGGAGAATTGGAGAGGCTTACAAGAGCTTACACCGCGGCCATGTCGGATATATTTGGAGTTGACAAAGACATCCCTGCCCCTGACATGAACACCGGACCTCAAGAGATGGCTTGGATTGTTGATGAATATTCGAAAATCAAGGGTGGATTTACACCAGGTATCGTTACTGGCAAGCCCTTGTTCCTTGGTGGTTCGCTAGGTCGTGTAGAAGCTACAGGTCGGGGTGTGGTTGTATCTGCCTTGGAGGCCATGACCAAATTGGGCATGGATCCCAAAAAATGCACTGCAGTAGTGCAAGGTTTTGGAAATGTAGGATCCATTACGGCGCTTCATTTCGAACAAGCGGGGGTAAAGGTGATAGGTATTTCCGATCATACGGGTGCATTCTACAATGAAAAGGGTATCGATTTGAAAAAAGCCATTGCTCACAGGGATAAAAACAAAGGAGTATTGAAGGGCTTCAAAGGGGGCAAAGCCATTTCAAACGAACAACTGTTGACTTTGAAAACGGATGTGCTTGCGCCATGCGCAATGGAAAACCAAATAAGGGCAGCCACCAATGCCGACAAAATAAAGGCCAAACTCATCGTAGAAGGTGCAAACGGTCCAACTACTGCCCGAGCTGATGAAATCCTCAACAAAAGAGGTATCACTGTGATTCCAGATGTATTGGCTAACGGAGGTGGTGTTACCGTATCGTATTTCGAGTGGGTACAAAATCGAACCGGCTATTACTACCGTGAAGATGAAATCAACAAACGCGCCGACAATTGGATGCGTAAGGCTTTTGACAATGTTTGGGAAACAGCTCAAAAACATAAGGTTTCTCTTCGTATCGCTGCCTACATTGTTGCATTGGAAAAAGTTGAGAAGGCCATTAAAGCAAGAGGGTCGTACTGATGATTAAATTTCCAGCCTATTAGCCAACGGCCAGACAAATTATCTATAAACCAACATTCAATCAAACCAACCATGACCATACACCGCGAAGGACACACGATCATAGGAGTCACCCTAGCAATACTCGCCATACTAAACGGCCTATGCTATCTTTGGTTTGGCGATGTTTTCTGGCTTCAATGGACAGTGGCAGGTATATCAATTGTTTTTTTTCTCCTTATTCTTCAGTTTTTCAGATACCCAAAACGCAGTTTGACTCGAAACGATCGTTATGCCGTTTGCCCGGCCGATGGCAAGGTGGTTGTTGTTGAAAAAACCTTTGAAGCAGAATATTTCAAAGATGAAAGAATTCAAGTCTCCATATTCATGTCGCCGTTGAATGTACATGCAAACTGGTATCCTGTTTCTGGCAGGGTTAAAGTGATGAGGCATCACAAAGGAAAAAAACTAGTTGCATGGCATCCAAAAGCATCTACCGAGAATGAGAGAACCACTTTGGTGTTAGAAAGGGATAACAAATCGGAAATTCTGGTTCGACAAATAGCCGGAGCATTGGCAAACCGTATTGTTTTTTATCCTCTTGAAGGAGATATGATCCGCCAGTGCGCTGAATGGGGTTTCATCAAATTCGGCTCCCGAGTAGATATTTTTCTTCCCTTAGATGCCGAAATACTGGTGCATGTGGGACAAAAAGTAACTGGAGGAATCGATGTGGTTGCGAAATTCAAATCCTGATTGAAACACCTTCACTGACGCGTACAAATAGCTGTAGCTGGAAAATTGTCGCTGTTGTAAGTCAAATTCAATTCCCCATCGTCAAAAAATCCGGTGCCTTGAAAACTGAATCCATCGACCACTTGATTTGGAATTGTAATACTGTTCCCGGAAACAAGCCAAATAACGCTGGAGCTAAATCCAAGTAAGCTGAAATTTTTTACCCTCAGCGAATCGAACTCGCCTAACTTTTCTATAGAGATAGTGAATGAAAGTGTATCATTCTTCTTAATCTCCTTACAATTCCAACTTCCAACATACTTGTCGCGGTCGGATCCAGGAATATCTGGAGCTGATTCCTCCTCAGCGCATGAAGCAAAAATGAATGAAATTGAAATAAGGAGTAAATAGCGGCTGATGGAATTGCGAAACATGGAAATTCTCAACTTGATTATTTTAACCGTTCCCGGATATCTAGTCGATGCCTTCTTGCCGTGTCGAGAGCGATATCATAACCGGCATCCATATGCCTGATAACACCCATGGCTGGATCATTATGCAAAACCCTTTTAAGTCGGCGAGCAGCATCATCTGTGCCATCAGCTACAATGACCATGCCAGCATGAATAGAGTACCCGATACCAACTCCTCCCCCATGATGCAAAGAGACCCAGCTCGCACCTCCTGCGGTATTGATCAGTGCATTTAAAATAGGCCAATCAGCAACGGCATCTGATCCGTCTTTCATGGCCTCTGTTTCCCGGTTAGGGGAGGCTACTGAACCTGTATCCAGGTGGTCTCTACCAATTACGATTGGTGCCTTTACCTTGCCGGAGCGAACCAGTTCGTTGAAAGCCAAACCGGCTTTTTCACGATCTCCTTGACCGAGCCAACAGATGCGGGCAGGCAATCCTTGGAATGCGATTCGATCCTGTGCCATCTTAATCCATCTAGCCAATGGTTTATTATCAGGGAATAGCTCAAGGATCAGCTTATCGGTTTCATAAATATCTTGTGGATCGCCCGAAAGAGCTGCCCATCTGAAGGGCCCCTTGCCCTCGCAGAATAAGGGTCGTATGTAAGCCGGAACGAATCCTGGAAAATCGAATGCATTCTCCAACCCCATATCAAAGGCCTGACCTCGCAGGTTATTGCCATAGTCGAATGTAACAGCTCCGCGCTTCTGCATCTCCAACATCAGTTTTACATGGCGAACCATACTTTCCCTACTGAGACGCACATATTTTTCCGGATCGCTTTCCCGTAGCACCTTAGCCTGATCTGCATTGAGTCCATGGGGAAAATACCCAACGAGCGCATCGTGTGCGGATGTCTGATCGGTTAAAACATCGGGAATAATGCCTCGCTCAAGCATACGCTCCAACAAATCAATCACATTGCATACAACACCGATAGATATGGCTTCGCCTTTTTCTTTAGCTCTCAAAGCGCGGTCGATGCCGTTGTCAATGTTATGAGTCATCACATCGATATAGCGCGTATCTATCCGCTTCTGAATTCGCCACTCTTCGACATCCGCCGCAAGGCAAACCCCTTCATTCATGGTAATGGCCAGTGGCTGTGCACCTCCCATTCCACCCAAGCCCGCAGTAACGGAAATGGTGTTCTTAAGTGAACCGCCGAAATGCTGCCTGGCCACTTCGGCGAATGTCTCGTAGGTTCCTTGTACTATGCCTTGAGAACCGATATAAATCCATGATCCCGCCGTCATTTGTCCGTACATGGTCAATCCCTTTGCCTCCAAGGCACGAAAATGTTCCCAGTTGGCCCAATGGGGCACAAGCATGGAGTTGCTGATGATTACTCTTGGGGCATCCTTGTGTGTGGGCAGTATACCAACAGGCTTTCCAGATTGAACCAGTAGGGTTTCATCCTCATTGAGATCACGGAGCGCTTTAACGATAAGGTCAAAAGATTGTGGATTGCGAGCGGCCTTGCCTGTTCCACCATAAACGATTAGATCCTCTGGACGCTCGGCTACATCCGGGTCGAGATTGTTATGAAGCATACGAAGTGCAGCTTCCTGAATCCAACCCTTGCAAGAAATGGAAGTTCCGGTCGGTGTTTTGGTCTTAGTTAAATCGAGCTTGCTAGAAATTACCGTCATGGCCTAATTATTTGGATTATTGTTGTCGATCGGCTTCTGATCTTCAGTCCCTGAAACCTTCTTATCTTTCCAGGGACAATGCTTGCAATTGCTGTTGCAACAGTAGCCCCTTTTCAGGTGGTATGCTTCCGTAAAGATGATGTAACCTTCCGGGGAAAGATAATAGTCATCAGGATCGAACTTATCTGTGAAAGACATGATGCAAATTTACTCTAAATTTAGGGTGAAACAGACGAACCGGGACTTATGTTCACCCAATCCGATACCAAATACCATTCCATAAGCTACGGCGATTATGGGGTTACTTTAATGCTCAAGCTGCTGTGTTGGAAGGACCCTATATTGGGTGGCAACAAGTTCTATAAACTTAAAAACAACCTGATTCAAGCCCAAAAACTTGGAATTGGGCATTTGGTAACCGTAGGTGGAGCCTATTCCAACCACTTGGCTGCCACAGCCAGGGCTGGCAGGAATTACGGTTTCCATACAACAGGTATTGTAAGGGGCGAAACCATTGATAACCACACCTTGAAAAGGGCGCAGCTCGACGGAATGAGGTTGGTTTTCGTTACCCGAAAAGTTTACATGAATCGATACCAAGATGGATTTGCTGAAAGCGTATTGGAAAGAACTCCCGATTGGCTTTTCATACCTGAAGGAGGCGCCAACTCTTTAGGTTTGGATGGATGCGCCGAGATTCTGGAGCCACTTGATGAAACATTTGATTTAGTTGCCGTTTGCTGTGGAACCGGTACAACCGCAGCTGGTATGATGCGTCAACTGAAGGAGCACCAAATGTTATGGGGATTCAGCGTGCTTCGCGACCAGGGTACTTTGGATAAATGGATTGTGAATGAACCTCGTGCCGCGATAATCCGGGAATTTGATTTTGGCGGTTATGCCAGGAAAAATGATGTATTAGAACGCTATTGCCATGATTTTTATATGAAACACGCCATAAGAATTGAGCCGGTTTACACAGGAAAAATGCTCTTTGGTATAGAGAAAATGATTCGAGATGGAAGAATTGCAAGGGGCACTAAGGTCTTGGCAATCCACACGGGCGGTCTACAATACCTAGAGCCGGATTGAATTGCGGGGTAAATCGCGAATCCTATCTTTGCACCAAACTATTACACATCCATGAATTTCATAGAAGAGCTGAGATGGAAAGGCATGATCCATGATATCATGCCAGGAACGGAAGAATACCTCGCCAAAGGTATGGCCACCGGATACATCGGCTTTGACCCCACAGCAGATTCACTGCACATAGGCAATTTGGTGCAAATCATTTTACTTATGAATTTTCAGCGCGCCGGACACAAGCCCATAGCGCTCGTTGGCGGAGCCACCGGCATGGTGGGAGACCCCTCCGGAAAATCGGAAGAAAGGAACCTACTCGATGAAGAAACTTTAAACCACAATGTGGCATGTGTTAGAGCACAACTTGAAAAGTTCCTCGACTTCAATTGTGGAGCTAACAGTGCTGAAATGGTCAACAACTACGACTGGTTTAAAAACATGTCTTTCCTGCAATTCATTCGTGATGCTGGAAAGCATATCACCGTCAATTATATGATGGCCAAGGATTCGGTTAAGCGCCGTTTGGAAACAGGTCTCTCATTCACCGAATTCAGCTATCAATTGGTTCAGGGATACGATTACTTTTGGCTGTTCAACAACAAAGGCTGCCGTTTACAAATGGGCGGTTCTGATCAATGGGGCAACATCGTCACTGGAACCGAATTGATCCGCCGGAAGGCTTCTGGAGAGGCTTTCGCGCTGACTTCTCCTTTGATCACGAAAAGCGATGGCAGCAAGTTTGGAAAAACGGAAAAGGGAAATGTTTGGCTCGATGCACGCAAAACATCCCCTTACCAGTTTTATCAGTTTTGGCTGAATTGCGCCGACGATGACGCATCTCGCTTCATTCGCATCTTCACTTTTATACCTAGGGACGAGGTTGAATCCTTGGAAAAGCAACATGCCGCTGCTCCTGAGCAACGCATTCTGCAAAAAGCATTGGCGCGTGACCTTACCATTCGAATCCACTCCGAAGATGACCTAAGAAACTCCGAAGAGGCCAGCCGAATCCTTTTTGGACAAGGGACGGCGGAGTTGCTGAGGAATATCGATGAAAGGATGTTGTTGGATGTAATGGAAGGCGTTCCGCAAGCCATTATATCCAGATCTGAATTGGATTCGGGAATACCCCTCTTGGACCTGCTGACTGAAAAGACAGGGTTATTGCCCTCCAAGGGTGAGGCCAGAAAATTGGTTGCTGCAGGTGGAGTTAGCCTGAACAAAGAAAAAACCGACGACATGGCAATTACCGTGGATTCATCAAGATTAATCGGCGGCAGATACCTGCTTTTGCAGAAAGGCAAGAAAAATTATCTGCTAGTTAAAGCGGAGTAAAATCAAACACCTTCTACGAAGGCAACGAAATCACCAAAGCTTTGTATGACTTTGGTGTTTGATGTGAACTTAAGGAAACCATGCGAGGTAATTTGGAATCCCGTTAAAACGATGGTTTGCTTTTTGAAACGCTCTCCCAGTTTTGTAACAAACTCCTGAGCCGTTTGCTTGGGAGGACTAGCCGTGACAACCGACATGATATACTCCGGGTTGTATTGCATTACCAAACCATCTAAATCGGTATAGGCCAGGTTTTGACCTAGATAAAGACTGTTATGCCCACGGGATCTTACGATGTAATGGGCAAACAGCAAGCCTAGCTCGTGCGTTTCGTTTTCTGGAAGAAACATTACAAATTTCTTCGAGTTCGATTTTGTCGGCACATTGAGCGAGTCTATGGCAACAATCATTTTTTGGCGGATCAAATTGCTCATGAAATGCTCATAGGCTGGATTGACCTGACCCGTTTGCCAAAGAACACCTACCCTCTTCAAGAAAGGAAAGAAAAGATCAATCATGGTCTTTTCCAAACCATGACGCACTAAATGAGACGACAAGACCTTATCGAAACCTGGCTCATCCAAACTGAACATCGCAGACAGCATGGCGTCTACTTGTGAATCTGTGTCAGTATCACTGAGCGCCTGTTCAAAGGCCATTTGCTCCAGCTGATCCTTAGAAAGTTTGGTAAGCTTGGAAATCTTGTAGCCCTGCCTGTTGAGCATGGAGACATTTAGCAACAGCTTTAGGTCATCACCGTCATAGTATCGAATGTTGGTAGCAGTGCGCTTGGGGTGTGGAATACCGTAGCGTTGTTCCCAGATACGAAGGGTGTGTGACTTAATTCCCGTGAGGTTCTCAATATCTTTAATCGAAAAGTGATTCATGATCTGCTGTTCTTAGTCTTACGGGCAAAATCCGGATACATATTCATCCGATCTGTCGGGTTTCAGAGTTTACAAACCATTGCTAGGGCTGAAAAGTTTTCTGGTAATCACTTTTGTCAGTTCTCTGCGAAGAATAAGTCCAGCCAACTCACTCCAAAAACTTTCTTTCGATTGATTTACAGTTATTTGCGCAAAATCCCTTTCGGGGATGTCTATTCGGTATAGCAAGGATCGAATTTGGTCCCGACCCGATTTCTCCAATTGCTGAAGTGCTGGTACCAACTGCGCATGCAGTTCAGCATAGGCTGTGTGGGCATTCCCTGTGAATTGAATTTGAAAACCATACAATCCGAAGTCGCGGATAACCTGTTGGGCGGTGTCCCGGATAACTTCAAGGTCGTGCCGATATGGTTCAATATCGATAGTCATTCTATTTCTTGCCAAAAGAAAGCTTGAGCCGTTCTACGGGCCTATCGTTGAGCACATGTTCATGAAATATTTCATCCACATCTGATAAACCCACATTTCCATAAAAAACACCCTCAGGGTAAATGACCATGACTGGACCCAAATCACAAACATCCATGCAACCGGCCTTCTGCGCCCTCACATCCACACTGATTCCTGCATCCGAAATCAATTTTTTGAAAGCCTTGACCAATTCAAGCCCATGGGTTTCTCCACAACTCTTACGATCGCCCGATGTGCGCTGGTTGTTGCAAATGAAAATGTGTTTTTTGTATTTCATGGCTACAAAATTAACATCGCAATTGCCGATTGCAATATGACTTTTGATGGTTTTTCAACAGCAATTGCCACAACCTATTAATTTGGCGTAAACTTTAGCTTGAGAATTATTGTTTGAATTTTAACATGTCACAAACCAAAACCATTCTAGTTGCAGGAGGCAGCGGATTGATCGGTCAAAGATTATCCGAACTTTTGGAGAGCCGTCACTTCAAAGTTATTCGATTAAGTAGGGCGATATCAAATCCCGGCAAGGGTATATTCCATTGGGATCCATCTAATGGTGAAATTGACCTTTCGGCCATAGAACAGGCAGATGTAATTATCAATTTGGCTGGCGAGAGCATCGCAGGCGCCCTTTGGACGCCATGGAGAAGAAGGAAAATCATCAATAGCCGTGTTTTGTCGACCAAGCTGTTGGTGGAATCTATTCATAAATACCCTAACCAAGTCAAGCTGGTTATCAACGCATCGGCTACGGGAATTTACGGCGATACGGGTGAAATGATCATGAATGAGGAGAGCCCTGCAACAGATGACTTTCTTGGTACAACTTGTGTCCGATGGGAAACCGAAGCACGAATGTTCCGTTCGAATGGACTACGAACTGTGATCTACCGGATTGGCATTGTTTTAAGCAATGAAGGTGGCATGTTGGCGGAAATCAAAAAGCCCATGGCTTTCCGGGTTTTGCCCATTTTTGGCAGCGGGAACCAATATCAAAGTTGGATACATATCGATGACCTCTGCAGACTGATGGTTAGGGCTATTCAAGATGAAAGCATGAATGGTATCTACAATGCTGTTGCTCCTGGTCCGCTCACCAATAGGAACCTCATGATATTGATAGGCCAAATTCTAGGCGGGTTCTTTTTGCGGATTCGCATTCCGGCTTTTTTAATGCGTTTATTGATGGGTGAGATGTCCAAAATTGTGGTTCATGGCACTCGGGTGTCCTCAAAAAAAATTGAACGCACAGGTTTCAAATTCACATATCCACAAGCCGACATGGCGCTTCGTAACCTATTTGGAAAATGAAAACGAAATGCAACTTCTTTTGGTTTCGAAGAGACTTAAGGCTGGCCGATAACCATGGGCTTTTTGAAGCTCTTTCAGCGGGCAAACCGGTCCAATGCGTATTCATATTCGACCGAAATATCCTTGATAAGCTCACCAACCGAGAGGATGCGCGAGTTACTTTTATTCACGACCAATTGATGTTGATGGATTCGGAATTGAAAAAAAATGGAGGGTCAATCCTGAGTTTTTTTGGAACACCGGAGGAGGCTTGGGCCCATTGGTGTGAGAATTTTGAAATCGACTCCGTATTCACCAACCATGACTATGAACCTTATGCTAGGCAAAGAGATGAATCCGTTCAAAATCTTCTGACCTACTCGGGGGTTCAATTCAAATCCTTCAAGGATCAAGTGATTTTCGAAAAGTCAGAGGTGGTAAAGGACGACGGTTTAGCTTACACTGTTTTCACTCCATTCAAAAATAAGTTTTACAAAACCCTGAGCGATTCTGCTTTGAAGCCTTACCCGTCGGAAAAATTACTTGACAAGGTTCTTCAAAATAAATCGAACTCCATTCATGATTTGAAATCGATGGGTTTCGGGAGACCAAACATTCCCTTCCCTCCCGTTGAAATCCGAGAGGGCATATTGGAGCATTACAAGGAGTGGCGCGACATTCCATCACTTCCCGCCACATCTAGAGTTAGTGTTCATTTACGCTTCGGAACAGTAAGCATTCGAAAACTTGCATCTTCAGCGCTCGAGAAAAAGAGCGAAGCCTGGATGAATGAACTTATATGGCGTGACTTTTACCATATGATCATTTGGCATTTCCCTCACTCAGCAAAAAGGGCTTTCAAGCCTGCCTATGACCGAATCAAGTGGAGAAACAATGAGGACGAGTTTGAAAAATGGTGCAAGGGTATGACGGGGTATCCTATTGTGGATGCTGGAATGCGTGAACTAAATGCAACCGGTTTCATGCATAACCGAGTTCGGATGATTACTGCAAGCTTTCTGGTAAAGCATCTTTTGATTGATTGGCGCTGGGGAGAAGCCTATTTTGCCGAAAAACTCCTTGACTTCGATTTAGCTGCCAACAACGGCGGATGGCAATGGGCAGCAGGGAGCGGCTGTGACGCCGCGCCTTATTTCAGGGTTTTCAATCCTTATGAGCAAACAAAAAAATTTGATTCGGAATATAAATACATACGAAAGTGGGTTCCTGAATTTGAAGATTTTAGGAAGTACCCTCAACCCATAGTGGAACATAAGTTTGCAAGGGAGCGATGCTTGAGCGTCTTCAAGGAAGGATTGGCAAAAGCCGAGTGAAAAACTCTTGGGGTTCCAATGGAAGAACTTATTTTTCCCGAACCATCAATTTTTCCGCTATACCCAAAACTGTTGATTTTCTGTCTTTAGGAACTTTAACAGCATCCAAGTGGCGCATTGCTGATTCGAAGTATTTGGACATTTCAGCCTCAGCCAACTCGCGAATTCCAATACGATTGTAAATGGCCGTGATGGTTTCCACTTTTTTAGAAGGATCCGCATTAATACCTGTAGACCAAAATTCCAATTCTGCCAATTCATCGCTATTGGCCAATTCAAAGGCTCTTATCCAGAGGAATGTTTTCTTGTTGGCAATTATATCACCACCCTGAACCTTTCCTACCTTGGTCATGTCACCAAAAACATCCAAAATATCGTCCTGCAACTGGAAGGCTATGCCCATATCCCTACCAAATTCATAAAGACTGTTTGAATCTGCGTTGTCCGCCCCGGCAATAATCGCTCCTGTTTTTAAAGAACATGCCAATAAAACAGCTGTTTTATTGGTGATCATGGTGATATAATCCTCCACTTTGACATTGGACATTGATTCAAAATCCATGTCCATTTGTTGGCCTTCACAAACCTCGATCGCAGTTTGATGGAACAACTCCATAACGGGACGAATAACAGAGTCGGGAGTCTCAAGCATCAATTGGCAGGCTTTAACAAACATCGTGTCGCCGGACAAAATGGCTACATTGGGATTCCACTTGGCGTGTACGGTTTCCATGGAACGGCGCAGTGGTGCGTTATCCATGATATCATCATGTAACAGGGTGAAATTGTGAAATACCTCCAAGCCGATAGCGGGTTTTACCACTGAATCCAATTCATCAGAAAAAAGATTCGCGCCAGCCAATGCCAAAACGGGACGCATTCTTTTTGCTTCAAGAGATAACATGTAGTTTATGGGATCATACAAATCTGCTGGGCTCAAGGGGAATTTCAAATGGGAAATACCATCCTCAACCATACCCCTTAATTCTGCAACGGGAAGCACTTTTCTCATACCAAAATCGATTTCCTCTGGTCAATCAGAATCCGGATCCCATCGTCCAAAGGAGTAAGAGAACGATTCAAAAGCTCCTTCATTTTGGTATTGTCAGGGCAACGGCGTGTCATATCTCCCTCCTTCAAGGCAGGCAGAAAAACTATTTTGGAAGAGGAACCGCTGATTTTGATAATTCGTTTCGCAAGTTCCAAAATTGAAATCTCATCATCGGTGCCGATGTTTACAACATCATTCAGAACCTGGTTGTTATAAAATGCGCTTAGGCAAGCATCCACATTATCATCGATATGGCAAAAGGTTCGTGTTTGAGACCCATCACCATAAATGGTGATATCCGCATTGGTGAGTGCAGCATTGATGAATCGGGACATCACAAAATCGCTGCTCTGTTGGGGGCCATAAGTGTTGAAAAACCGGAAAATGGTGAAATCCAAATCGTATTCCTGCTTAAACGATCGCAAATAAGCCTCCCCTACATTTTTTACGATGGCATAAGGGAGTCGAGAGTTGAGCGGAGTAGTATGTTCGTTTTGGGGAAATTCAACGGGTTCGCCGTAAACTTCAGAAGAAGAAGAGAAAAACACCCTCTTTACTCCCGTATTCTTACTAAGATTCAGTACATTTTTTATGCCAGTGATGTCATTCAAAACCATCACGGGGTTTTCCAAAGTCCTTTTTACGCCAACCAAGGCAGCATAATGGAATACATATTCGAATCGGTATGCATTAAAGATGCTAGATATATCCTTGAAATCGTTCACATTGGCCTTTATGAACTTGACATTGCCATATTTGGAAACCGGCAACTTTTGAGTGCTTCCTGTATGAAGGTTATCGACCACAACGACATAATTGGCCGCGTCATCGGCTAGTTTTTGTGCTATAGCACTTCCAATGAAGCCAGCGCCTCCAGTTACGAGTATGTTTCTTTGCATGATATTCATTAATGCAGATTAATCAGATATTCACCATAACCGCTCTTACGAAGAGGCTCAGCTATCGATAATAGTTGTTGACGATTGATGAAGCCTTTTCTGTAGGCGATTTCCTCAATACAACCGATTTTCAATCCTTGTCGCTCTTCGATTACTTGTACGAATTGGGAAGCTTGTAGCAAGGAGTTAAATGTTCCGGTGTCGAGCCAAGCAGTGCCTCGGCTAAGTAATCCCACAGATAATTTACCTTGCCGTAGGTACTCCTTATTCACATCTGTTATTTCGTATTCGCCACGGGCGCTTGGCTTCAGTGATTTGGCGATTTCAACCACGCCGTTGTCATAAAAATACAATCCTGGAACGGCATAATTTGACTTGGGATTTTGAGGCTTTTCCTCGATGGAGATAACTTTACCATTGGAATCGAATTCGACGACACCGTAGCGCTCAGGATCTGAAACATGATAGGCATAAACCACTCCACCATGAGGATTGCAGTTCTGCATCAGTAACTCCTCCAAACCGGTACCATAAAAAATATTGTCACCTAATATCAAAGCCACTTTATCATTGCCAATGAATTTTTCTCCGATTACGAAAGCCTGTGCGAGTCCATTCGGAACAGGTTGTTCAGCATATTCGAAACGACAACCGATTTGCGAACCATCACCAAGCAACTTCTTAAAATGAGGGAGGTCGTGGGGCGTCGAAATCACCAAAATCTCATTGATCCCAGCCATCATTAAGACTGACAAAGGGTAATAAATCATCGGCTTATCATAAACGGGCATCAATTGCTTGCTAACAGCCAATGTCAATGGATGGAGTCGTGTTCCCGAACCTCCGGCTAGTATAATACCTTTCATAAAGTGAAATTACAGAATTTGAGTCAATCGCATTAAACACAATCAAATCCAACCTAAAACTAAAAGACTTTAAAAATTTTAAAGGCGTGGTTTTCAGCCTCGTATATACTAAACGATAAATGGTCCAAATTCATACAAATCCCCCTAAAACGGTTGGAAAAATTAATTCGGTTTTATTTTATTCAATGTATTGGGATCAGACCCGATATGTAAAATCAAAACAACAAAAGTTGGAAGCCAACATGTGCTCCATAAGCGCTATTTTTACAAATAACGAATCTATCAACCCAGTAATTTCTGTATCATCAACATGAACATCAATAAAAAACTTTTCCTTCTCGACGGAATGGCACTGATTTACCGTGCCTATTTCGCTTTCAGCAAGAGTCCCCGAGTCAACTCTAAAGGGCTCAATACTTCGGCTATGTTTGGATTCACAAACACTCTTTTGGAGGTAATTAATAAGGAAAAGCCAACCCACATTGCTGTGTCTTTTGATACGGATGCTCCTACTGAGCGACATGAGAGTTTTGCTGATTACAAAGCGCATCGGGAATCCATGCCGGAAGACCTTTCAAGATCCATTCCATACATTCATAAAATTTTGGAGGGATTTCGAATTCCTATCATCATTAAAGAGGGTTTTGAAGCAGACGACATCATAGGCACTTTGGCAAAAGAGGCTGAACGAAAAGGTTTTGAAGTTTTCATGATGACTCCTGACAAGGATTTTGGCCAGTTGGTAAGCAATCATATTTTCATGTATAAACCTTCCTCATTCGGATCTGGCGCCGAAGTTTTAGGTATTCCTGAGATTTTAAAAAAATTTGAGATCAATGATGTGCAGCAGGTAACTGATATACTTGGTTTGTGGGGCGATTCGGCCGACAACATTCCAGGGATTCCAGGGGTTGGTGAAAAAACCGCCAAACAACTGATTGCCGAGTTCGGTTCGGTGGAAAATGTTATTGCAAATGCTGGCAACATTAAAGGTAAGCTGGGTGAAAGAGTCCGTGAACATGCCGACATGGCTATCATGTCAAAAAAATTAGCAACCATAATTACCGATGTTCCGGTTGAATTTGATGAGAAGGCGCTTGCTTTAGAAGAACCTGACAAGGATTTACTAAGAGATATATTTTCAGAGCTTGAGTTCAGGGCGTTGGCAAAAAAAGTTTTGGATGAAGAAGTTTCTCCTATTGCGCAATCCGAGTCTCAACCGGATTTGTTCGCATCCGTATCCGATCCTATTGTTGATACTATTCCAGAAAACAACATTGCTCTTGAAAATATAGCTACTACCCGTCACGAATACATCCTTTGCAACACCGCTGAGAAAAGGACTGGATTAATAACCAACCTATCCGAATCTCCTTCATTTTGCTTTGATACCGAGACCACAGACATAGATGCCAACAGGGCCGAGCTCGTAGGACTTTCCTTTTGTATCACACCATTCCAAGCATACTATGTACCACTACCTGAAAACTATGATGAAGCCCGCTCCATATTGCATGAATTCAAGACAGTGTTCGAAAACGAGCTAATTGGGAAAACAGGACAAAACATCAAATATGACCTGATGATGTTAAAATGGTACGAGGTGAATGTCAAGGGACCTTTGTTCGATACCATGATAGCACACTATCTGCTTGAGCCTGATATGCGACACAACATGGATCTTTTAGCTGAAGTATATCTGGGCTATAAAACCGTTAAGATTGATGAGCTTATTGGGTCAAAGAAAACAGGTCAAATAAGCATGCGTGAAGTGGAAGTTGAAACGGTCAAGGATTATGCCTCGGAGGATGCGGATATCACCCTTCAACTTCGAAATGTGTTTGAATCGAAATTGGATGAAAATGGTGTCTCAAAACTTTTTGCCGAAGTGGAGATGCCTCTAATTCCAGTACTAGCATCTATGGAAATTGAAGGTATAACCGTAGATCCAGAGGCATTGCATGAGTTTTCGCATTTGCTTGAAAAAGAAATTATAAGTGCAGAAAAATCTGTTTACGGATCAGCTGGTTTGAAATTCAATATCGGTTCACCAAGACAACTTGGTGAGGTATTGTTTGAGCACTTGAAAATAGATCCCAAAGCCAAAAAAACCAAAACGGGACAATATGCGACAGGTGAAGACATTCTGTCTAAATTAACAGATAGACATGCTGTAGTTCAGCAAGTGTTAGACTATAGGCAGCTAGTCAAACTAAAAAACACTTATGTAGACACTTTACCTGAAATGGTGAACCCTCGAACAGGACGCATACACACATCTTACCAGCAAGCCGTGGCCGCTACCGGAAGACTAAGTTCTAACAATCCCAACTTACAAAATATCCCTATTAGAACAGAAAGGGGGCGAGAGGTTCGCAAGGCATTCGTAGCCCGAAGCAAGAATCACACCTTGTTATCAGCAGATTACTCCCAAATAGAACTTAGAATCATAGCTGAGTTCAGCGAGGATAAGAGTATGATTGAGGCATTTCAAAAGGGACTTGACATCCACACATCTACCGCATCAAAAGTTTACGGCGTGCCACTCGAATTAGTTTCTCCTGAAATGAGACGAAACGCCAAGATGGTCAACTTCGGAATCATTTACGGGATAAGCGCGTTTGGACTTTCTCAACGCTTGAACATTCCTCGAAAAGAAGCGGCCAATATTATTGACAATTATTTCCGTGAATTCCCCACCATCAAAAGCTATATGGATCGCAGTATAGAAAACGCAAGGAAAAATGGATTTGTGGAGACCATTCTTGGAAGAAGGCGTTATCTAAGGGATATTAATTCGGCAAATGCCGTAGTACGGGGGTTTGCAGAGCGTAATGCCATCAATGCTCCTATACAAGGGTCAGCTGCCGACCTAATCAAAGTAGCGATGATAAACATCCATGGAAAGTTTGAAGAACTGCGACTTAAATCCAAAATGATCCTGCAAGTACATGACGAATTGGTTTTTGATGTTGCGAATGATGAATTGGAAATCGTAAAGCCCATCATCCGCGACTGCATGACGAGGGCCATTGAAATGAAAGTGCCGTTGGATGTGGAAATAGGAACAGGCAGGAACTGGTTAGAGGCCCATTAAATTCTTAGAGTGAAGTTCTGACCGAGGTAAACTCTGCGTACCTGTTCGTCTTCGGCCAGATCTCGTGCAGTACCCTCCTTTAAAATTCTTCCCTCAAAAAGCAGATAAGCCCTATCAGTAATAGTAAGGGTTTCGTGAACATTATGATCGGTGATGAGTATACCGATGTTTTTCTGTTTTAGATTGGCCACAATTTGCTGAATATCTTCAACTGCAATAGGGTCTACTCCTGCAAAGGGTTCATCCAGCAAAATGAACTTAGGATCAACGGCCAGGGCACGCGCAATCTCAGTTCTTCGACGCTCGCCTCCAGAAAGAAGATCTCCTCGATTTTTACGGATACGCTGTAGTCCGAACTCATCTAACAGGGTCTCAAGCTTGTCTTTTTGCTCTTGCGGCGTTTTGGATGTCATCTCCAAAACGGCCATTATATTGTCTTCTACACTGAGCTTTCTAAAAACAGAAGCCTCTTGAGCAAGGTATCCCACTCCAAGCTGAGCTCTTTTATACATGGGCTCAGAGGTAATTTCCAGATCATCCAAATAAATCCTTCCTTCGTTTGGACGAATGAGTCCCACAGTCATGTAAAAGCTGGTAGTTTTCCCTGCTCCATTGGGCCCGAGCAATCCAACGATTTCCCCTTGATCCACATGAATGGAGACATGATCGACTACTGTTCGGCTTTTATAACGCTTAACTAGTTTCTCTGCTCGGAGTCGCATGGCGGTGATTAGGTTGATGTTCGAAGATTAGATTGCGGAATATCAAAAAGTGATTTGCAAACTACCCCTGATACCGAATTTCGCTATATCCGGGTTATCCAGATAAGACAATCTATAAAGGAAATCGAATCTAAGTAATTTGAATATGTTTTCTATTCCGAATCCAGCCTCAGCATAAGGCTTGGCAGACAATGAGCCTATCTCGTTAGGATTTACCAACAAATCCCTGTTGGCTTTGGACAACCCACCATATACAGCTCTCAAGCTAGCAACTTCCCTCCATTTCAATTTTCGTAGCAAAGGTATATTATTGAGCAACAGGCCTTCAAAATGGTGCACTATGAAAATTGAAGCATATTGGTCGCTAACAAACTCATAGTAGTTCATCATATTGAAGGAGGAGTAATCATAGAAATAAGACTCGTTTCCTTGATGAACATGCAAAAGTGGATATGGAACCGCTCCCCACATTTTTCCTGCCTCAATGGCATAATAGGTGTAGCCGAATGGTGGCATAGGAATTCTATCATCTACTTTAGCCACTATTTTCTGGTATGAAAAATCGCTTTCCAAAAAGCCTTTCATTCCAGAGGTCAGCACGATACGGGTGATAGGGTATTCACTGCCTAGGCTGATTCGATTCCGTTTGCCTTCAACAAATTTTTCCCGGTATGCAAATCGTAAAACAAGACTTGCTTCAGACATATTTATTGTATTACTAACAAGGGTCCTTTCAGGATCAGTATAATAACTATAGTCCAGACTTCCCAAGGGGAAAAGCGATCCGTGATCGAGTGACAGCTTATAAGAAAATCCAGAAAAAAATTCTTGCTCAAAAAAGAACCTATATGTCTCTTGCTTTGTCAATTTATCGGCAGGATTTCGACGAAAAAGGGATGAAATAATGTTGTCATCCTGAAAGGCATTTTCGCTTTGTCCCAGTTGAACTACATCGTTTGTGTAGCGTGAACCAATGGACATCCTTGGTTTTTTTTTGATAATGTACCTTGCACCTCCAGAATATTTGAAATCTTCATCCTTGACGCCATAAGCCGTGTATCCTTCAAGCATCCATCGGTTGCTGAATTCGCGCCCTGTTCTGCCGCCGATCCTGAATCTAGCCCCTTCAACATCATTGAAGGAAAATAAATTAAAATAGGGGCCTATTTCAAATTTACCGATCTCGTAATGACCGGTAAAAAACAGTGTGATTACATCTACATAGGTTTTGAAAGCAGGTAAGGATTTTATGGTATCGACCATAGCGTAAATCTTCTGCTCTCGTATGGACAGGGAGTCATGCCTGGAATCCACCCAAAACTGCTCATCCTTGAGTGAAGAGTTCTCTTGGACGATAATATCTTCAGAACCTGAAAAAACAGAGTCATCATACGAAACATTTATTTCAAAATCGCGGTATGAGGCCGTTCTCCTTCCAATGAAACCCATACCATCTTTCCGAGCTGCAAAATCAACAACCATCATTTCCTTGGTGAGCATCCATTGCCTGTTTGCAATCCTGGTATATTCCTTGACAACGGCTAAATCTTCCACAAAATTTATATTCGCATCGTCTACAACACGCATATCTATTTTCTTGATGGCAAATGTGGAGTCGTGAATCCAACATTCTCCAGAAAAGGTCAACTCTTGCTTCCTCCGCGGCTTGAACTTGAGCTTGTAACACCATTGATCTCCAATGAATGCAGAATCCGTCAAATAGTATTTATAGTAAAGCAAACCTACATTGGATATCGGACTAACAAAGCTTTTGCCGAAAATATCCATGTAATTGTCGTACACATCTACATTCTGATACATATCACCAAGAAATTGGGTGATGGATTCATTTTCCAGTCCTGATATTTTACTGGCTTTGATAATCTCCTTGGTTTTCTTTGGGTTTTTACGGTAATGCATTTCAGAAATGGATTCCGTAATGAAAAAAGGTAAAAAGGGCTTGCTATTTGTAACACTGCTATCGACATTATCAAATATGAAAGAAAAAGGTTTAATGAGTTTCTTTTCCTTGAAGTTCGGTGGGATATCGGTAAGGTCAAACTCTAATTTGTTATAAAGTTCATATTTGTAATAATCGAGTTTGGTGCGATCGTTCAAATCCTTATTTTCAATAACCTTTCGAAGTAATATATTGGCCGGATTCTCACCAGCCTTTATGACTACCTCAACTAACTCTACCTCGCTTGCTTTCAAAAGAAAATTAGCTGTTTGGCTTTTCCCTTTGGATATTCTCAATGTTACAGGACGATAACCCACGAAAGAAGCGGTTAAGGAATCGGTCGCTTTGTCGGATTCAATACTGAAGTTTCCGTTTATATCCGTGACTGCACCAATCAAGGTGCCTTTAAAGGCTACATTAGCAAATGGAATGGGTTCATTGGTGAGGGCGTCCATAACCCTTCCCGAAACCTTAGTGGCTTGAGAGATGGCTTGATCAGCAAAGGAGCAAACCATTAAAAACACTATCGCTAAGACGCGAAACACCATTGGCGATTTCATTTCATATTCAATTGATCCCAAAATTCGACAGCCCGTCTGAGATGGGGTATTACGATAGTTCCACCTACAATGTTCGCTATGGCAAATACCTCATATACCTCCTCCATGCCTACTCCCTCCTCATGACATTTCTGAAGGTGGTACTTGATGCAATCGTCGCAGCGCAAAACCATGCTAGCCACCAGTCCGAGCATCTCCTTGGTCTTGACATCCAAAGCACCTTGAGCATAGGTATTGGAGTCTAAATTGAAAAGTCGTTTCAAAACCAGGTTGTCGGACTGCAAAATCCGCTCATTCATTCTTGACCTGTAGTCGTTGAACTCCTTTACATTGGGATCCATACTCACAAAAGTAAGCTTAATACACTATAATGGGATAAAACAATTTTTAAGTTTGCAACATGCTTAGGATTACCCGGATTCGCCAATATGAGAACCTACATATTTTCCTTTGGCTGGTAAAGGATACTTGTTGGATCATGGATTGGAAACCGGCAGGGATTTTCATGGTAATGCCAACAATTCTTGTGGCACTACATATCACTTGGATTCGCCGGACGGTAAGATCGGACCTATTCCATAACCTAGCCGTATGTTTATGGATATCAGGTAATTCCATTTGGATGGTTGGTGAGTTTTTTTACGATGACGGTTTGCGTCCTCAGGCCGTGGTGTTTTTCGGAGCGGGGTTACTTTCGGTCATATACTATTACCTGGTAGAGGTTCCACAGCAGTGGAAAAATGAAAAAGACAAAGGCAAGTCTTGAATCAGGCCTGTTCCTTGTTCCTTCGCCGCTCTACAGCAGCCGAAACACCGATGCTGATCTCGTACAAAAGAAAAAGCGGTATTGCTACCAAAATCTGACTGGTAATATCTGGTGAAGGTGTTATCACGGCGGCGAGTATCAGGATAACCACCATGGCATGCCTTCGGTACTTTCGCAAGAATGGAGGAGTGACCATTCCAAGCTTGGATAGGAAATAAATGGCTACTGGCAACTCAAACACGATTCCCGAAGAAAACGACAACATGGTAACGGTTGAAATAAAAGAGCCCAAGCCAATTTGGTTGGATACCTGTTCGCTGATTTGATAACTCCCAAGGAAATTTACAGACAGTGGCGCTACAACGAAATAACCAAATAAAACACCTGACAAGAAAAGGATTGAAGTCGCTGCGACCACACCTCGCGAGTTACTGATTTCATTACTTGTGAGAGCTGGTTTAACAAAACACCAGATTTCCCAAATGAAATAAGGGAAGGCCATTGTGAAGCCAGCCATGAATGAGATATACAGATGCGTTGTAAACTGCCCGGAGATATCGATGTTGATCAGATTAAAAGGGATTTCCCTGATACAGAAATCAACACCTGATTTTTCTGCAAGCCAACACAAGGCCCTATAAGTTGGAAAGTCGGGGTTCTTAGGACCAAGTATGATTTGATCGAACAAAATAGCAGGATTGAGAAATGCCAAAACAGCCAAGATGACCACAGCAGCAGCGGACCGTACCAAATGCCACCTAAGCGCTTCCAGATGGTCTAGAAAATGCATTTCGGTATTTGGATCTTTACCCTGGGCCATTCTTGAATTTCAATGCGAAATTGGATCAGATGATACCCTCTTTAAGCAGGTCATGAAGATGTATGAATCCAATATAAACTCCATTTTCAACGACTACCAATTGGGTGATCTTGGAATCCTTCATCAATTGCAAAGCGTCGGCGGCCATCATATCGGCCGTTACTGTTTTGGGACTGGAAGTCATGATGTCTTTTGCACGAAGGTCATGTGCAGATCCTTCCCTAGTCAACATTCGCCTCAAATCACCATCTGTTATGATTCCTACAAGGGTGCCATTTTCGGTAACTGCAGTAGCTCCTAGACGCATCGAGGATATTTCTAGAATAACATCTGTCAATGAGCTGGATGGAGAGACTTCAGGCTTCGGATTCATCGATTGAATATCGCCGACCCTTAGGTAGAGTCTCTTACCCAAAGCTCCACCTGGATGGTAGCGAGCAAAATCCTTTTCAGAAAAGCCTTTGCAATCCAACAAGCAAACAGCCAACGCATCACCCAAGGCCATTTGAGCAGTGGTACTACTAGTTGGAGCGAGGTTGTTCGGACAAGCCTCCTTTTCAACAAAAGCGTTCAAAATATAATCGGATTGCAGCGCCAGGAAAGAGGACGAATCCCCTACCATTCCTATCAACTTGTTGCCACCCGCCTTTATAAGTGGAACTAACAATTTGATTTCAGGGGTGTTACCGGACTTTGAAATACAAATAACGACATCGTTATTCTGGATTATTCCAAGGTCTCCATGAATAGCATCTGCGGCGTGCATAAAAATAGAAGGCGTGCCCGTTGAATTCATGGTAGCAACCATTTTCTGAGCAACAATTGCGCTTTTTCCAATGCCGGTTATGATAACCCGACCAGATGAGTTGTGAATTAATTTTACAATCTCTACAAATTGTTGACCAATAAATGACTTTAGCGTGTCCACGGCAACAGCTTCGGTTTCCAAGGTGCTAACAGCAATTCGAATTATTTCTTCGTTCGATTTCAAAATTATTTCAAAGAGGGTTGGTTGTAATCAATTTGTTTTGTATATCTTTATAGGACAAAAATAACAAAATACATCAGAGTGAGATGAGTGAATTAGTTGAGGAGAGTACTTTGCTAGGCGCACTACAGCGTTTTTTCGGATACGAATCTTTCAAAGGCGACCAGGAGGCGATCATCAAGAATGTATTAGATGGTAAAGATACCTTTGTAATTATGCCCACGGGTGGTGGCAAATCCATGTGCTATCAACTGCCCGCCATACTTAGCGATGGAACCGCCATTGTAGTGTCTCCATTAATAGCTCTGATGAAAAACCAAGTGGATTCCATCCGGGGTTTTGGCTCAGACGAGGGAATTGCCCATTTTCTAAACTCTTCACTTACCAAAGGCGAGATACAACAGGTAAAAAAAGACATCCTTCAGAAAAAGACCAAACTGCTTTATGTCGCTCCGGAATCCTTAACAAAGGAGGAGAATGTGGCATTTTTGAAAGATATCCGAATCTCCTTCTTTGCTATTGATGAGGCACATTGTATTTCAGAATGGGGACACGATTTCAGGCCAGAATACCGGAGGTTGCGATCCATTATGGAACAAATCGGCAAAGTTCCCATCATTGCCCTCACCGCAACAGCCACCGAAAAGGTTCAGATGGACATCCAGAAGAACCTCAATATGACTAAAGCAAGCGTTTTCAAATCATCCTTCAATAGAGGCAACCTTTATTATGAGGTTCGTCCTAAAGTGGATGTGATGAAGGAAATCATCAAATATATTCGATCTAACCAGGGTAAATCAGGTATAGTATATTGCCTGAGCCGCAAAAAAGTGGAGGAAGTTGCCCAAACCTTGACCGTAAACGGTATTAAAGCCCTACCCTATCACGCTGGATTGGATGCGGGACAAAGAGCTCGACACCAGGATATGTTCCTGATGGAAGAAGCAGATGTTATTGTAGCCACAATCGCTTTTGGCATGGGCATCGATAAACCTGATGTTCGGTTTGTAATTCACCATGACATTCCAAAAAGTCTTGAAGGATACTATCAGGAAACAGGCCGATCCGGTAGAGATGGCAGGGAAGGCCGGTGTATTGCTTTTTACAGCTACAAAGACATCGAAAAACTCGAAAAGTTCATGAAAGGCAAGCCGGTTGCCGAACAGGAAATCGGCAAGCAATTGCTAATAGAAACTGTCGGCTATGCCGAATCATCCGTGTGTAGGAGAAGAGTCCTTTTACATTACTTCGGAGAAGAGTATGATCAAGACAATTGCCAAAGCTGTGACAACTGCCTACATCCGAAAACAAAAGTTGAAGCTCAAGATGAGGTTGCTCTTTTACTTGATGCCGTCGTGACTTTGAAAGAAAAATTCGCTTCAGATCATGTCATCAATGTCCTTCTCGGAAAGGAAGACCAATCCGTAAAGTTGCACAACCATTCCAAATTGGAAATTTTTGGAGAAGGTGCCGATAAAGATCTTCGTTTTTGGACCTCGGTTGTCAGGCATGCGATTCTCGCCGGACTACTGGTCAAGGATATCGACCATTACGGATTACTGAAAGTTACTACTGAAGGTAAGTCGTTCATGGAAAATCCAACATCGTTCCATGTTACCTTGGATCATGAGTACACCAATACCGAAGGGGAAGACGATGACGAACCCATCTCAGGGGGAGGCACTGGAAGCGCCGCAGATGCAGAGCTTTTTTCGATGCTTAAGGATCTCTGCAAAAAAGTAGCCAAGCAAAAAAATGTACCGCCTTTCGTTGTATTCCAAGAAACATCATTGGAGGAAATGGCCATCCAATACCCCATTACATTGGATGAGCTTAAAAATATCGCCGGAGTAGGTCCCGGTAAAGCTCAAAAGTTCGGAAAACCTTTTGTAGATCTCATTTCACGATATGTTGAGGAAAACGAGATTGAGAGACCCATGGATTTGGTAGTAAAATCCGTTGTGAATAAAAGCGGCCTTAAGGTCTATATTATTCAAAACATCGACAGGAAAATATCATTGGAAGACCTGGCTGAAGCAAAGGGCATATCGGTTTCCGACATCATTTCTGAGATTGAAAGTATCGTGTCCTCAGGTACTCGCATCGATATCAACTATTATATCAACGAGGTGCTTGATGAAGACCGTCAGGATGAGGTGTATGATTATTTCCGAACCGCTCAGACCGACAGCATTGAAGATGCATTAGAATCTTTGGGAGAGGAAGATTATTCCGAGGAGGAGATTCGTCTTATGCGCATCCGCTTTATGAGCGAGATGGCCAACTGATCTTAGAAGTCAAAGTAACTTACTTTACTTTTTTTTACTTGGATAGGCTGCAAACAGCAAGCCATGCCATTAACCCCATTCCAATCGACAATGATTTTTCATCAATGTCGAATGTTGGTGTGTGAACCGATGAAACAATACCTTTCCCCTCGTTCCTCGTACCCAGTCTGTAAAAGCAGGATGGTGCATGTTGTGAGTAATAAGCAAAATCCTCGGCAGCCATCCATATGTCCAAATCCAAAACATTTTCCTTTCCAAGGTATTCTTCTGCGGCTAAACGACTAGCTGATGTCAGAGATGGATTGTTGTACAGAGCTGGATATCCTTTACGAATCTCCAACTCGGCTACAGCACCCATAGATGATGCGACAGACTCCACTATCGATCTTATTTTAACATGAGCTTCATCGCGCCATTTTTCATCCAGCGTACGGAAAGTGCCTTCCAAATAGGCTTCGTCGGGAATCACATTAGTTGCTCCGTTGGCAATAAACTTTCCGAAAGAAAGAACGCTTGGCATAGTGGGATTGGCATGCCTGCTAACAACCTGTTGCAATGCCACTATAATGTTTGAGGCAATCAAAACCGGATCAATGTTCAAATGAGGCATAGCCCCATGGCCCCCTTTTCCTTTCACCTTCAAATATAACTCGTCTGTCGAGGCCATATAAATTCCGGATCTGAAACCAACCTTTCCAACCTCGATCAAAGGCATTACATGCTGACCAATTACCGCAGATGGCTTAGGATTCTCCAAAACACCGTCTTTAATCATCAAGGATGCACCACCAGGGAGTTTTTCTTCACCAGGCTGAAAAATTAATTTAATGGTGCCTTCAAACTCCTCTCTTAAATTTTGAAGTATGTATGCTGCACCTAAAAGCGAGGCTGTATGTGCATCATGACCGCAAGCATGCATCACACCATCGTTTTTTGATTTGTAGGGGACATCATTCAGCTCCTTGATCGGCAAAGCATCCATATCGGCGCGTAAAGCAACGGATTTGGAATTAGCATTCCTACCCTCAATCAATGCCTCAATTCCAGTTGATGCGAGTCTTTTCTTATTATGAACACCAATTGCATCCAATTGAGCCCAAACGAAATCACATGTCTCTTTTTCATTGAATGATAGCTCTGGGTGCATATGTAAATGCCTACGGATGGAGACTACGGAATCCCAGTGAGATTGCGCCAAAGATTTGACCTTTTCGATTAAATTCAATGGGAGAGCTGGTATTTGACTCATATTGTTGAAAGAAGTTAAATATTAAAAATCGAGGCCGAGTGATAAATAAAATATTGGTTCCCTGACCACACCATCCTCATAACCCCAACCCCAATCGGCACGCATAAAATATCCGAAAACCCTACTTCTCAAACCTCCACCAAAGCCAGCAACGATTGGCTCTACTTGTCGATCAAGAACAACGGTTACAGGGTTTCCATTAATGACCTCAGTATTGAAATAATTATTATTCGAATATGGGTCAGATCCATTCCATGCGGTACCGACATCAAAGAACCCAACCATCTGAAAACTCCGGATAAAATCGGATCGGATAGGCCTGTTAAGTATATATTGAAAAATAGGAAGCCTGATTTCATTATTGATTAATGCGAAATTGTTGCCATTTCGAATATTTTGTATGAAACCTCGCATGTTGGTAGCTATTGCCTGAAAACCGTAATTCTGGTTTGGGTCGACGGGGATTGAATAGTCGAATATATCCGAAGGAACAATTGCATTGTCTTGCGAGCCTAGGTAGTAAACTATTTTTTGGTCACCAAAGGAGGAACTAGCGGCTATCCTGCTGGCCCAAACAATCTGTCGGTGGATTCGCTGATAGTGCCTGAAATCCAATCCAACAACACCCAGCCATGTTGAACTCTTGTCTATTTGCCTAAAGCCCTCTAGGAAAACCTTGTACCGCATACCATTCAGAAGGTTCAAGCCTTTAGAAATAGTATTATCAAAAACATACTCGGCTTTGACACTTCCCCAATAATCATATCTGGTGGAATCAACAAGCGAAACATAATCTGTTGCCTTGTTTACGACTCGATCCGTTCTAAAGGACACCGAACCTCGCAGGGAAGTTAAGTCATTGAATGGATATTTGACCATTGCCTTACCCTCATGAGTATGGACCTTATAATATGAAAATCCATCAATAAACTCCCTGGCTTGTCGGTAAAAAGCGAAAGAACGGTCCGTTCTGTATTTAAGATTTTCGTATCCGAGGAAATACTCGTTGGAATTGAAATCACCTGACATTCTAATACCACCTGATAATTTGTAGTCATCCATAAGGTCGGAAATTCCAACCTTAATCAAGGCATTCAAACCGGGATCGAAATAAAACGCCCCTCCCGTATATGCCTGATAAGTTGAATTTTGCAAACTATTGTCTAATTGTGTCACAAAATAATCCGTAGAAAAAGCCAAATCATAATTCCTTTGCTTCGGTAACATGAAGGTGTCTACTTTCGCCTCTATGGGTTTAGATGAAGTGGGAATTGAATCGACTTGTGTCGAGGCTATGGCTTTGGGTAGAGAGGTAGATGAGGTATCCGAGTCGGATTTTTGGTTGGATTTTCTTGACTTAGTTGGTCTACGGAACTCGCTTTGAAAAACATAATTTTCAATGTCTATTTTGGTTGTATCGCTTGAGGCAGGTTTTGTATCAACCTTTATCGATTCCTTTGGCTGAACTGCAGATGGTTGTGAAGGTTGTTTGACAACCGATTTGCTCGAATTTAATTTACGAGCCTCCATCAGTTTTCTAGTTTGAGTTTGAGTCGGGTTGATCGGATCTTTAAGATTGGGTTTGGGTGCCGATCGTACGGATAAACGGTATTTGCCGTCCTTGAAATATGCCTCAACATAATTATCCTTGGACATGTGGTGCCCTAGAATAGGTGTAGAAAAATTAGACTGTGCAAGATTAATTACAACGGGCCGATAATGTTCAGATGTATCAACATAAGCAAGTATACTATCCACTGTGGCGAGATAAAGGTTGTTGATGCCAGACTTATCACTTAAATAAAAAAGACGACTGGAGTCGGAAGGCATAGGATAGAATTCATTTGCATCCGATGTATTTGTTATCCTTGTTAATACAGAATCAGAACGAGGATATTCTGTTGAAAACAAATCATATTGATGATTCGACGAAATGACTCTACCATTACCAACAGAAAGTGTATCATTTTCACGGCTCGATGAAAAATAAATACGATTTCCTTCAGGTGAGTAAACAGGATATAGATCGTCATGATAATCCTGGGTCAGGTTAACAGCGGTTCGGCTTCTGATATTGTAAACGAAAATATCAGTAGCTCCATTCTGAACACCGGAAATTGCCATCTCCTGTCCATTTGGAGAATAACTGGCATGAAGCACTTTTTCAAAATAAAGAAACTTGCTTCGTTCCTTTTTAGGCTTTCGGTCTTGGTGGTGATATTCCATCCATAACTGCCCCTTTCTTTCTAGGAAAACCGTCAGGTAGTTACCAGAGGGGTGCCAAGTCAATACAGGAAAACTTCTGTCGGGCTTGTGCTGCAATGTCCTATAACCTCCCCTAAGTATTTTTTTTCTTTTACCCGTTTCTAAATCTTTTATAAAAACTTTGTATTTGCCAATTTCATTAGATACCCAAGCCAACTTTTTTCCGTCCGGACTCAAGTTTGCAAAATCGTATGTTCTGCCCGATTTGGATCTGAAAACAACTTTTCGTTCAGGATCCACTGTACCTGACCCATCAAGTTCATAATACTTTTTGTAATATGTTGACCAGCTCCTCATCAGTCGCTTCAATTTCATTCCAACTACGAAATTGAAACCATTGTCGATACTCCTATTTACCCTGGTCATGTAAAGCAAATTTGAGACGGCGGTTTGCCCATAGGTGTTTGCAATATAATTCCACATAGAGTGACCGGCGAATTCAGCTTCCGATTCGGGCAGCCTGTTGAATCGTAAAAAAGCATCCTGGCTGAATCCATCCCGGAGCATATTGTCCTGGTCTGGTCCCCATCCTTTCGAAACAAAAGCAATCAACCCCTTTTCAAACCAAGGAGGAATGGTAAGAAGCACTGCACTTTGCAACCGATCCTTGAGATTTCCACCATACATGAGTTGATGAAAAAGTACTTGTGCAACGCCAGCCCTAATTTGCTCCAGCAAATGACCGTGGTCTCCGTCGTAATAAATCAAGACCTTGTTTCCAATTACGCGTGTTAGCCCACCTGTATTACCTGAAACCTCATCGCCCTCCAACCCAATGTTGGATTGCTTCATATCAGAATACTTGTTGAAAATGATAAATTGTAATCGACCCGAGGATCTGAAATCAAAAAGTCTTTCTACTCGTTCAATCTCCTTGTCTGCATGCTGTCCAACAAACCGCGCATGCTCCTTTCCACCGAGATAGAAGTAGGTGTCAAAATTTTTAAAACGATAGAATGTCCAAAGAAAATCCTGATACTGCACCCGGTTCTTGCCAAAAGTAGTTTGGTATCCCTGATAAAACTGAGCTTTTGCGGGGTCGTTCCAAAACAACGACACAACGAACGCACAAAAAAGGAAAATGCTAATCCGAATCCGCATACTAAAAAGATTTGGGAGGCTCACAGCTTCCCTAGTTGCGAATTTAATCAATTTTTGATTGAATTAGATTGATAATGAGCACTAAATGGCTCGAAAGGAAACCTTTTGCTAGTCAATGCCGTAGAAGTCCGTCCCAAGACATTATTAATGAACATGAAAAACTATTTGTTCATATTGTTAGCAGTTTGTTTTACCGACCTAGCGTTATCCCAACAATGCACATCGGTTTATGTTTTTGACCCTTTGAACAAAGAGGCACAACATATTATTTGTAACGAAATCGAAACCGAAGGAATTAAGGCATCGGGAAAAACATGCGCTATTCAAACCACGACACTACCCATCAAATGGTCGCAAAAAGCATCTAAGGAAAAGCTTTATGTGAACGCCCTGTTCCGTTGCACCCCTGATTTAGAGGCTGGCGATTTTGTTTGGATTTACTTTCGATTCAACGGAATCTTGGTGAAAACCATTACCATGAAGGGAGAAGCGGGAAAGGAAACCATAAGAATAACCGATTCCATTGATGTCCCTAAGGGAACCAAAGTTACTATGCGCGCAGCCATGGTTTGCAACCAGCCAGGAGAATCCATCTGGTTAGAGAAAGGATTATTGGAGGTTTGTCAAAAAATGGAATTGAAAAAAATCGAAGAGCCTGAAACCTATGCATCATCCTCTCCATCCGAACTGATTTCAATGCAACCGATTCTCTCGGTATCAAACATGGTCGATAGGGTCCGCATCAGTTGGAGATGTGGCAAAACCAGTTTGCCGAATTATTTCCGGTTGGAACGAACCGACGAAAAAGGCAACTGGACTATAGCTGGCTACACGCAGGATATTTGTAAAACCGACAAGCATTGTGAATATGTTTTTCACGACACAAGTGCCAATGAATCTACAATAGGTTACCGAATTGTAAGAGTTGATAGCAAGGGAAAAGAATTCATATTGGTTGAAGAGGCCAGACCCTTGAACTAATCACCTTTTGGATGATAATGATTAAAGACCAAGTTGGCCTTTGAATTTCCAACCACGACGATCAAATCCTCCAATGCAGCCTCTCTCACTTTCTTGACGGATTTGAAAGCCCGTAACAGGTCCATGGCGGTTGTTTCGCCAATTCCTTTGATGGATGCCAACTCCGAATCTGTAAATTGCTTGCTTCTCCTGTTACGATGATGGGTAATACCAAAACGGTGTACCTCATCTCGAAGTTGCTGTATGATGCGTAATGTTTCACCTTTTTTATCCAGATAAACTGGAACTGGATCACCAGGGAAATATATCTCTTCAAGTTTTTTGGCAATACCAATTATTGCAGTCTTGCCGTAAATTCCCAAACCATCCAAGGCCTTGATTGCAGCCGCTAGCTGTCCCTTGCCACCATCCACAACAATGAGTTGCGGCAGTGGTGAGCCTTCTTCCAACAATCGACTATATCTCCTTGTAATGACCTCCTCCATCGATGCGAAGTCGTCAGGCCCCGTAACGGTTTTGATATTGAAGTGCCTGTATTCTGATTTGGAGGGACGGCCATCTCGGAAAACACTCATCGCACCAACAGGAAATGCTCCTTGAAAATTCGAGTTATCGAAGCACTCTATATGCTTAGGCTGCTCTGTTAACCTAAGATCCCTCATCATTTGGTTCATTAGACGATCCGTCCTATGCGACGGATCCAATTTGTCATGCTTCAATTCCTGCTCCCGAACATAGTATATAAGATTCTTTACGGATAATGATACCAAATGTCGCTTATCGCCGATCTTAGGTATTACATAGTTAATCCCAACATGTTTGGAGGCAGGTTCGATGTTGGTCAATATCTCCTTGGATTGGCTATTGTATCGGATTCTAATATCATCGATTGCAATAGACAAGAGCTCCTCCAATGATTCATTTAATTTTCTTCTAAGTTCAGCGGTATGGGTTTGAATGATGGATCCATTGCTGATGTGAAGGAAATTCACAAATGCGGATTTTTCACGATCCATGATGGTGAAAACATCCACATTGTGGATAGTGGGGCTTACAACAACAGATTTGCTTTTGTATTGGTCGAGCAGCGCTATTCGCTCCTTGATTTCATGAGCCTTTTCATATTCAAATGATGAGGCGTGGCTATTCATCAGGTTTTCCAAATAACTTATGACTGCCTGGATGTTCCCTTTCAAAATTTCCCGAATCTGCCTGATGGCTTCGTTGTAGTCATTTTCATTTTGGAAGCCCTCACAAGGACCCATGCAATTCCCGATGTGATACTCGAGACAAACGCGGAATTTCTTCTTTGAGATATTTTCTTCGCTAAGTACCAAATTGCAGTTGCGGAGTTTGAAAATGCCGTTTACAAGCTCGATAATGGCATAAACCATTTTCATGTTCGTATAGGGGCCGAAATAAGCCGAACCATCACGAACAAGCTTTCTGGTGTAATGTATGCGAGGAAATCTTTCCTTGCGAATCACAATCCAAGGAAAGGTTTTGTCATCCTTGAGTAACACATTGTACTTCGGCTGATGCTTCTTGATTAGGCTGTTCTCAAGCAGTAGGGCATCTTCCTCGGTTTCAACAACCATATACCTGACATCGGCAATGTGTTTCACCAATATTTCCGTTTTGCCATTATCATGCTGCTCCTTGTTGAAGTAACTTGATACCCTTTTCTTCAGGCTTTTGGCCTTACCCACATATATGATTTGTCCATCCTTGTTCAAGAACTGATAAATTCCGGGGTCGTCAGGCAATAAAGAAACATTTTCCAAAACCAATGCCGAAGCCATAAGTATTATAATAAAAATTTGTCTTTTTTATAAAAGATCAATTTCCTAAGTTCATTATATTTTACAAACGACTCGTATGCTGAGTACCATGCAATCCAAAAACCCACCCTACCATCTAAAAATCCTCTCTGGAGGACAAAGGATTTAAAAAAACGAAAAAGAGGGCTGGTGAATATTTTAAACCAAGACATAAATCTCTTTCTTTCGAATAATGAAAATGCCCCAAGCTTAGCAAACTTTATACTTTGCTGACGCAATTCATCAACAGAAGAATAAGAAAAATGCAAACAATCGCCTTTTAATAAAATTGGGGAATTGGTTTCAATTGAATTTCCCTTTAATTGCTCGTGAATAGTGCCTATCCATTTTGTTGTATTCCTATTGAAAATTCTCCATTTAAAATCAGGATACCATCCTGCGTTTTTAATCCAAATGCCGTTGAAATAGTTGGCTCTGTTAAATCCCGAATTATGACTAGCCTCCATTTGCTTCCATTCTAAAATAGAATTGACTAAGTCTGCTGACAAGGATTCATCTGCATCGACAGAAATAATCCAATCATATGACGCCAATGAATTACCTAAGTTCTTGGTGTCAGCATAACCCAACCACTTTACTTGGTAAATTTTTACATTTAAAAACCTTTGGGCAATTTCCAAAGTCTTGTCCGTAGAGCCACTATCCAGCACTAAAATTTCATCAACTGCAGAGACAAGGCTTCCTAAACACCTTTCGATATGCTTCTCCTCATTTAATGTTATGACTACTGCCGAAAGCTTTTGCATGCCGCAAATTTATATGAATCTCATCGATTGACTCAATATACTATTAATTCATAATTGTAACTTCGTGGTAAGATGACCAATCCAAAGCAATTATCTGATTATCTTGCCCAAGGCGACCAACGAAGTTTGGCTCGTTGCATAACATTGGTTGAAAATGGCTCGAAAGAGGCCTTTGATTTGCTTTCCATAGTCCAACCAAACCCAAATATACCTGTGATTGGGATTACCGGTCCTCCTGGAGCTGGAAAAAGTACATTGGTCAATTCCATCATATACCATCTTAGCCAATCCAAACCTAATATCCGAATTGCCGTATTGGCGGTTGATCCGACCTCTCCCTTCACCAGTGGATCTTTGTTAGGAGACAGACTGAGGATGACGGGACACTTCAACAACCCCAATGTATTTATCCGTTCGCTTGCCACAAGGGGGCATTTGGGTGGGTTGTCCGGAAGAACTCTCGAGGTGGTAGACCTTTTAAAATCGGCCCCTTACGATATCATTTTCGTGGAGACCGTTGGCGTTGGGCAAAGCGAGGTTGAAATCGCCGCATTGGCCGATTTAACAGTAGTTGTTCTGGTTCCAGAGGCTGGCGATGAAATACAAACCATTAAATCGGGTATCATGGAAATAGCCGACCTTTTCGTGATAAATAAATCTGACCGTGATGGAGCTGACACCTTGGTAGCCAATTTGAAGCAAACCTTATCAGAAAAAATGGGAGCTGGCTCTGTTGACATTCCGGTGTTAAAGACCTCCGCGCAAGAAGGTAAAGGTATCATTGAGCTTTCGAATCACCTTTTTACCCATCATAATTCCAGTCCCATAAAAAGAAAGCGCATGTTGATCAACAAGGGCATCAGAATTGCGCAAGATCTATTGATGAGACGCATGGACCAGGATGATTTTTCCAATAAATTGGAATTGGAATCCCAAAAGCCTGGTTTTAACATCTATAAGTTCGTTGAGGGGTATTTCCGTCCCTAAGCCAAAATTTCCTTTGTATTCGGTGTAACCTTTTGACACCACTTTTTCGTATTACGGCAAAGTTGATTTTTATCATGTCGTTTTAATCCGGTTGGCTTATGCGTTACAAAATACTACTTATTGAAGATAACAGTCTGGATATCAATTTATTTGACCAGATGCTTTGTCAAACCGGACTCAAAACAAACTCCCTTCAGGTGGCTCGTTCGTTGCAAACGGGGTTAGAAATGGCCGCCGTTGGTAAGCCCGATATCATTTTCCTCGATTTGAACCTGGCGGACAGTACCGGACTCGATACTTTCAGATCAATTCGTGTTGTGTCGGAGAATGTACCTGTTGTGATATTGACGGGATTGGAAGATGAAAAGTTAGCATTAGAGGCCTTACACGAAGGGGCCCAAGATTACTTAATTAAGAAGAATCTAACCCCCGATTTAATAGCCCGATCATTGACCTATTCGGTAGAGCGGAAAAAAGCTGAAAACGAATTATTGATAACCAAACTCCGCCAAGAAGCATTAATTGAAAACACCAAAGACGGGATTTGGGCCGTTGATTTAGACTTGGAGCTATTGAGTGTGAACCACGCCTTCACCGAGGCCATGAGGGCACTGTGTGGACGCAAGCCTGCCATTGGTGACCTTGTTACGGATTATGTACCGGGTGAATATCTTGATTTCTTTCTACAAACCTTTCAAAGAGCCGCTTCCGGCGAGAGATTTCGTGCCGAAACCCAAATTGTAATTCCTCCGGGAGAGCATCATTACCTGGAAATATCGGTGAATCCAATCATAAACCATTATGGTGAAATTGCTGGTGTTTCTTTTTTCGCCAGAAACATCAACCAAAGGAAATTATCCGAGTTGAAAATCAAAAGTTCGGAGGAGGCTTACAAGTTATTGCTGGAAACCATCAACGATGGAGTCATGTTCATTGACAATGACAATATCATCCGATTCGCAAACCGAAAATTCACAGAAATCACGGGCTATGTGGATGATGAGCTGAATGGGACCGATTTCACCCAGCTGTTGGTTGAGAGCGACCCATTGAATAGAAGCAATATCGTAAGGTCCATATTAATGAATGAAGATGCCAGGGAAATCAGCATTGTAACCAAATCGGGGACTCCCATTTGGTTCAGTGTTAAAGGAACCCCATTGATGGATGATAACGGCAGAGTTGGAGGTGCTTTGTTAACTCATACAGAAATCACCCACCGAAAAGAAGCAGAAAAAGCCATTAGGGAAAAGGAGCAAGACTACAGCAATTTGCTGGAGACCATGAATGAAGGTTTGATTTATCTGGACCGAAATGGCATATTGAAATTCGCTAATAAAAAATTCGAATCCTTGACTGGTTTCTTGGTATCGGATTTATTAGGCAATAAACTGCCATCCCAAATTTTTCCAGAGACGCTTTTCGGCCTATTGTCTGAGGAATTCAGCAACGGAAATGCAGGAGGCAATTTCCAATATGAACTACAAATCACCAACCTAGCGGGAGAAAAGATGTGGTGCATGATTGGTTGCTCTGTGATTCGTAATGAGAACGAAGAATTCTTCGGCATGCTGGTTACCTACACCAATATCAGTGATAGGAAAAAGGCGGAGGAGCGATTCCAAACTGCCCAGCGAGAATTGAACACTTTCATCTACCGTACTTCCCACGATTTGAAAGGGCCTTTGTCTTCCATACTTGGACTGATTCACATCCTTGAAAAGGAGGCTGAGGCATCTCCCTGCGTAAAAATGATACGGACTTCAGCTGAAAAGCTGGATCGCATGCTAAATGAGATGCTGAATGTGGTACGCATCAAAAGAGAAAAACTCATTCCCGAGCCAATCGATTTCCGTGCCGCTATTTCACTTGCAATACAAGGCATCAATCGCGACGACAATTTTTATGCGGTCCGCAGGCTGTTCGATGTAGAGAACCGCCGTGAAATGAGAACTGATCAGAAGCTTCTCGTTTTGATACTTCAAAACCTCATTGACAACTCTATCAAATACCACGACAAGAACAAAGAGGCCTTTGTGAACATCACCGTTAAGGACCACATGCATGGCGTTCAGATAAAAGTTGAAGACAACGGTATTGGATTTGAGGATGCGGCAAGAGAAAATATATTCCACATGTTCAACAAAGGGAATTACCGCTCGGAAGGAAATGGCCTGGGGTTATATGTGGTGAAAAACGCAATTGACCGTTTGGGCGGTTTCATTGAAATGCAATGCAACAAAGGAGAGAATACGGTCTTCACGATTTTCCTGCCAGACTTGTATTCAACGAATCAATGGGTTGAATCAGCCACCGCCACAGTTTTGGCAGGTAACGACACAGCCGAGTAAACAAAAATTTCGTTTAGGGAGCCTAGCTGATCAGCTGTATTTCTTTTTGATATTGCAACGGCTGATGCCTTTTTCGCATCTGGCTATATCGTCATCCGAAAAGGATTCCAAAAGTGCTTTGCGGTAATGATCCATTGCCTCATCGTAACGGCCTTGACTTTCCATTAACAAAGCGAATTTTTCGAAAACAAGGTCTCTTCTGACGCCTTTCACTTCGCGTGCTTGGTTTAACACCGCATTCATTTCTGCGTATCGCTCCAACCGAAATAGGGCATCGGCATAAGCCAAATAAGCGTTAGCCATGGTAGGAGCCGAATCAATAGCTTTCTTGAAACAGTCGGCGGCATATTCGGGATCATCCAGATGGTTCATCAAAATCCTACCAAGCTCCATCCAGGCTTTGGAGTGCTTCGGTGCTGCATGTGTGATTCGAGTCAACAGCGTAGCTGCGCCCGACAAATCGCCGTTGCGCAACATGTCGACCGCGTTTTGAAACTGGCGGTCAGAATCCCCTGCCCTATCGTTGATTGGGAACATGGTGTTTTTTGCTGTTAATAACTTCGTTTTTATGAACCGATAGAAATACTAATGTTTGATTTTTAGTATTTTCCGTCGTATGCCCAAATTACCTTTCTTGAGCCTGTTAGACTCGTTTCTTTACGCGAATGTACCGATTCATTGGGTGAACGAACAGAAACAACGCACTAAAAAATGCAAAAAAGGTTACACCAGCTTGTGTTTCCAATGTATCCTCCGAAATCATGGAAATCAACGCTGTTGCCAAAAAGGCAAGATAAAGGTGGTCTCTAATTCTAACAGCTTCTTTAACAGGCCATAAAAGCATAATGAAGAAAAGGGCAAGTCCGAAAATCCCAAAGGCAGCCGCTATAGAGATGTATTGGTTGTGAGCCCTTAATCTCCAATCCTTAGAAAGTTTGGTTTGGTTTTGCTCGTATTGGCGGTCAAAAGAAATCTGGAGATCCCCAGTACCTACCCCGAATAACATATTGTTGGCAAAAATTTGGCAGCCTGTTTTCCAATATTCAAGACGCTGTGTGATGGAATGACCTGTGGGATCTCCACTTCTATGATAAATCTGGTACTCCCACACCGCTTGATGGAACCGGGAAGTAAGTCCAGAGTGATCCAAATAAAAACGGTTTGCAATTCCTGATTCAACTGCAGTGATCTCAAATTCGGACAAGGAGGCTACAGCCGAAGAGTCTTTATCCAACCCCTTTGAAGTAATAAAGCGAATCAATGTAAATTTTAACTTATTCCCCTTGATATCGGCTCCATCGTATTGAAAACGGCTGCGTTTGTTCCACTCTTGCCTGAGCTCGTCTTGGTTAATCCGTTTCCAAACGAAATATCCATTCTCTGTATCTGTACGGTCCAAGTAAGTAACAAAAGGCCTGCCGGAAGAGGTGTATTCCAAAACCGTCTCTTTGGGCATTTGATCCTTGGGTTTATAACTCTGGTAGACCAAATAAGCCATCCTTGTAAATCCAAACAGACAAATCAGAAGAACGCTGCCAGATACTATTCGAATTGTCAACATACGACCACGAAAAAAAATAACCGCCATATAAATAGCCACAAATACTCCCAAAATCAACATTGCGGTCAGGCTTTGCAACAATAGAACGAAGTATGTAAGCCAAACAGAAGCGATCAGCCATATTGCCGATTCCAAAACAGGACCTTTTCGGTTCATAAACCAAAATCCGATGAACACAGTAATACAACACAACAGAGACAATCTAATGTGAGAAATAAAAATGCTGATGTCTCGTATATCACGAACTTCAGCTGCGATTAAACCTTTATGTACAGCAAATGAAACCCATGTGGAAATCATCACACCCATGGCAACGGATCGTAATACCCATTCGTACCTGGACATAGACAATGTCGGAGAGGTTGAAAGTATTAGTGGCAACAACAACAATGGCATTTTGATTCTAACATCGCGCCAAGCAGAGGAAGTATCTTCAGACCATGCCACACCAAGTATGTGCAACGCATAAACGAAAAAAAACAACAAGGTAATGGGCGATGTCAAAAACCGTTTCAGTTTTTGGAGCAGATTACCTCCAATGAGCCAAGAACCCACCAACATGAACTGGGCAATGCTCATGGTGAATTTTGATAAAGGCATCGATACGGCCAACAATATCAATCCAAAGAAATAAATTTCTTTGGATAGGCTTGCTCTCATCAGCAACGCCTCCGATGAGTTTCCGATGAATCGATTCAAAAAACCCATGTTAATTTTTATTCACTTCAGGACCCTTGTTCATATAGGAATCAAAAACTGCTTTGTCCTTCAAGGCCTCCAAAGCCTTTAGGATTTCAGGGTCTGTGGAAAAGGAAGTCTCAATTCGTCCCTTTTGATAATAGTATCTGCTAGCAATTTCATCCTGGAGCAACTCCTTGATCTCTTGCTTATACTCTTCCAAATCAGCTTGCTTGTCGTGCATAATGGATTTCTTCAATGCTTCGAACTGATCTTTGATGCCATCGAAGTACTTTTCCTTGGTTGCGGTCTCCTTGAGATCATCCATGGCCTTTTCACTTTTCGTCACATAGTCGTATTCCTTACCAGAAAGCCAATTGACAAATTCCTTGTATTCGGCATCCGTAAGCCTAAAATCCTTGGCAGGTGAAATCTGTTGGTTTTTGTTGCGATATTCAGTAGCATAGTCGAATATAAGCTGCTTGCTAAGTAGACTTTTGGATATGTTGCTGAGCTCGGGAGGAGTCAATGCTAGGTCTGGCGAAATTCCTCCGCCGTCTGTTACGGTCCTTCCCTTCTTGGTTTTGAAAAGCGAAACTAAGCTATCAGGAACCTTACCCACACTTCCATCCTCGTTCCTGTGCGAGTAATCGAGCGCTTGAATGCATCTTCCGCTGGGTATGTAATATTTCGCCGTGGTAACTTTCAATTGAGCGTTATAACTCAAGGGTCGTGTGGTTTGAACCAAACCTTTTCCAAAAGTGCGCTGCCCAATTACCAATCCCCTGTCGAGGTCTTGGATGCTTCCGGAAACAATTTCAGAAGCCGAAGCAGATCCACTGTTGACCAATACCACTAGTGGAATCTGGGTATCGACAGGTGCATTGAGAGCTTTGTAGGATTTGTCCCATTCCTTGACCTTGCCTTTGGTTGTTACAACTTCCACGCCCCTATCAACAAAAAGATTTGTGATATTCACTGCTTCATGCAACAATCCGCCAGGGTTACCTCTCAAGTCGAGAACAATCGATTTCGCATTGTTCTTGTTTTTGAGATCGAGCAATGCATCCTTCACTTCCTGACCGGCATTATCGGTAAACCCAGTGAGACGGATGTAACCTACTTCAGCATCCAACATTCCATAGTAAGGCACGCTGTTGATTTTGATTTCGGCCCGCTTGATTATTTTCTCAATAGGGTCGGCTGTTCCAGGTCGACGGATCAATAGCTTCACCTGTGTATCCGGCTGACCCTTCAAAATCTTACTGATTTCATCCGTTTTCTTCCCTTTGATTGTTTTGCCGTCAATTTCAAGAATTACATCTCCAGCTCTGAGATCCGATTTCTGTGCGGGAAAGCCTTCGTAAGGATCTGTGATAACTACAAAATCGTCTTTTTGACCTATCATGGCTCCAATTCCACCATATTGTCCGGTGGTCATGAATCTGTAATCTTCTATTTCAGACTCTGGGATGTAGTTGGTGTACGGATCAAGCGATTCGAGGATGGCATCGATGCCGTTCTTCATTACCTCCCCATGTTTGATGTCATCCACATAGTACATGTCAAGCTCGCGGTACATGCTCACGAAAATGTCGATGTTACGGGATATCTCGAAGAGTTCGTCCTTGAAGCTAAAAGAGAGAATGGTACCTGTGGACAGCAGCAGAAAAACCGTAACTAGTTTCAACTTGCTTTTAATGATGGATGGAATCATATGGATGAATGATTGATTTCGTAGATGAATTGATCATGGAACCGGATCATGACCGTGGCCTCCCCAGGGATTACAAGATAGGATTCTTCTAAGCGTGAGCCATCCGCCCCGTAAAGGTCCATGCTTCTCGATGGCCTGCAATCCATACTCTGAGCAGGTTGGCACATATCGGCAAGATGGAGGAAGTATTGGAGAAATGAATTTACGGTATAATCGGATCGGGGCTGTTGCTATTTTGATTACGATCCGTTTCATGTTCACCCATCAAACGATGTAAAGTTAAGATTATTTTGCCCGAAACGGTTGGAAAATCTGGGAGCTTGTTACCTTGGTAAATGAACAATAAATCCACGGTTTCCATAGGGGTTGAAGCCTCCTTTTGAAAATAATTGGGCGCAGCGAGTCGAATTGCCTCCCTGACGAGCCGTTTAACCCTGTTCCTGTCGACCGCAAGACGGAATTTCCTTTTAGGAACAGAAACCGCAATTCTGAAAGGAGTTCCTAAGTAGGGTATCCTTTTCACATGCACAATAAATGGAAAATGCTTTAAAACCATGCCGGATTCAAAAACCTCGGTCAGGTCTCTCCTTTGGCTGAGTCTTGATTTTCTGGGTAATCCGAACTGAGAACGAGCCATGTCATTTAGAGTGAAAAGGTTCCCTGTTTGCAGGGGCTGTATGAAAACCGATTATTTGTTGGCTTTCTTGACGAAGTGTTCAATGGCCATGGTCATGGATGGAGCCTCGGGCACTGGCGCCATAACATCAAGCCGCAATCCTGCATCCAAAACAGCCTGTTTGGTTGCAGCTCCAAAAGCGGCAATCCTAGTATCATTCTGTTTGAATTTAGGGAAGTTCTTGAGTAATGATGTGATTCCTGATGGGCTGAAAAACACCAACATGTCGTAATTCACATTGGCCAAATCGGACAAATCGCTGCAAACGGTTTTGTACATGATGGCTTTGGTGTGGTTGATTCCAACAGCATTGAGCGTGTCTGAAATCTCTTGTTTGTGCACATCCGAACAGGGTAAGAGGAATTTCTCCTTCTTGTGTTTTTTCAGGACATCTATCAAATCGTTGATGGTCGACTTTCCATAAAAAATCTTGCGCTTCCTATACACCATGTACTTCTGTAAATAGAAAGCCGTTGACTCGGAGATGCAAAAATATTTTATCTGATCCAGGTTGGGGATTCGCAATTCGTTGCAAACGCGAAAAAAGTGATCGGCCGCGATTCTGCTTGTTAGGATAACAGCGGTGAAATCCTGGATGTTGATTTTGTCTTTTCTGAAATCTTTAGCTGGGATGCCTTCCACATGGATAAACTCCCTGAAATCGATTTTCAGATTGAATTTCTTGGCCAAGTCATGATAAGGAGACTTGTCTGACTCGGGCTTGGGTTGCGTGACCAATATGGTCTTGACCTTTGAGCTTTTGGTTTCTGCCTTAGTCGTGGTTGCCACTTCTTCAAAGGTTTACCCCATTATGATCTTGTATAAGATTAGAAACGGGGAAATTTCTAAAGTGCAAATGTAAACAATAAAATAAAAAAATGAAACTCCTTGCATGGAGCTCCATATACGAAGAGCCCTGATTTGTCTGTAAATGAAGGATATAATCAATATACCGAACCCCGTGTAATAGAAGGGTAAAACATAATTGGAGTCAACAAATGCCAAAATCAAGATTATGGGCAAAAGAGCTATGCCAGTGGATATGTTGATAAGCGTAAAATTGAAAATATAGGATGCCGCAGGCTTTTCTATATCAAATACATTTCCCAATAACTTCAACAAAATTGTTTTCAATGAATATGCCAAGGCTATCGCCATCAAAATGAAAAGGAACCGAAAAAGACCAAAGCCAATCCAAGGTATATTCATCTCAAAGCGATCCAAGGCTTGGAAAATGAATAGCGCAAAGGAACAATAAAACATCAGCGAAAGCATAACAGATGCCCTTTGGATGAGGATGTTTTCATCGCGAACCAACTGGTTGGTTGTGTTCATGTTGAAAATGGCTCCCAGCAATTGCACGAACAATTTGGAATAGACTACACGCATCCAAGTGAACCACGCCATCAGAATGAACAAGGAAATAGAAAACCAATCGGGATTCCGTGGTTCAATCGCCTTTTCGTTCAAGGTATTAACCTGGAGTAAATGACCCTCGATTAATGAGCCAAAAACCACCTCGGATAAAACGGAGTCAGGGTTGGTATCTGCATTCGATTTGATGGAATCCCCCAGGTTTGGCGATGGCATAACACAAAGATACCGAACCGTGTTCAAAACAAGTGCGTTCACTATTTTCGCAAAAAAGAAGCGAATGAATAAGAGCTCCATCATTTTTGCTGCAATGCTATTGTCGGCATGTGGTTCCGGACTCAAAACCGAAGACAAATCAATCAAACCAAGCAACATGAGTAACGACATCCACTCGTTTTCCAGGCCCTTTGAGGCTATTATGACGCATTTGTCACTCGACTTGAAGGTTGATTTTGAATCAAAAACTTTGACAGGCTCGGCCGACTTATTGATTGAAAACAAAACGGGCACTGATTCGCTCCTGCTCGATGTGAGGGATTTGAACATATCTGAGGTGCTTATAGATGGCGAGCTGACCACATTCAAGAAAGGCCCTGAAAAGCCCTACCTGGGACAATCTTTGTCGATTACCATCAAGCCAAAAACCAAGAAAGTTACCATTCGCTACACCACCTCACCTAATGCAGCCGCCCTTCAATGGCTTGAACCAGGTCAGACCGCGGGGGGCAAGCATCCATTCCTTTTCACCCAATCACAGGCTGTATTGGCTCGAACTTGGATTCCTTTACAGGATAGTCCTGGAGTAAAATTCACCTACGACGCCCGCATCACCGTTCCGGCGGGCATGATGGCTTTAATGAGTGCTGAAAACGATACAATAGCCCGTCAAGACGGCATATTCTCATTTCGCATGCCGCAACCCATCTCCTCCTACCTTATGGCTTTGGCCGTGGGAAATTTGGAATTTAGATCCTATGATAGCCGCTGTGGTGTATTTGCAGAGCCCGCGCTGATAGAAAAAGCCGCATATGAGTTCGCCGACCTACCTAAAATGATCGAATCTGCTGAAGAGCTTTATGGCCCTTACGCTTGGGGCAGATATGATGTGCTAGTGCTACCTCCCAGCTTTCCATTCGGAGGTATGGAAAACCCCCGCATCACATTTGCCACACCCACCATCATAGCAGGCGACCGATCTTTGGTAGCACTTATTGCCCATGAACTGGCCCATTCTTGGTCGGGAAATTTGGTCACCAACGCCACTTGGAACGATTTCTGGCTGAATGAGGGATTCACTGTTTACTTCGAGACCCGAATCATGGAGAAAATTTATGGGAAGGATTATGCAGATATGCTCACCTTGTTGAGCCTTGATGAATTGAAAAACACCATTCGCGAAATGGGTGAAAACAGTCGTGAAACCCATTTATATGCCGATCTGGAAGGTAAAGATCCTGATGACGGAGTCAGCGATATCGCTTACGAAAAAGGAAGGTTTTTTTTAACGGCTATTGAAGAATCTGTTGGTCGTCAAAAGTGGGACGCATTCCTGAATGCCTATTTCAAGGAATTCGCATTCAAAAGTATGGACACGAAAACATTCCTGGAATACTTGGATGAAAAACTCATCCAGGGCAACGAAGAATTGAAAAAAGAGATTCAAGTGAACGCATGGGTTTATGGTCCAGGGCTGCCCTCCAATTGTCCGGTAATCAAATCCGTTGAGCTTGAAAAAGCTGGAGCAGCAGCAAAATCAGTCATTGATGACAAACCGTTGCAGTCGCTCGTTACTGATAAATGGACTACACACCACTGGCTTTATTTCCTTCGAGAGTTGAGGGGAAAAATAGATGTTGCTAAGGTTGGAGCGCTCGATTCTGAATTTGGCTTCACAAACTCGGGAAATTCGGAAATACAGTGTGAATGGTACCAATTATCTATAGTGACTGGCTATGAAAAAGCATTTCCTAACATGGAAAAATTCCTAATTTCTGTTGGGCGGCGAAAGTTTATAAAACCTATTTACTCGGCACTTGCAAAATCTCCCGAAAATCTAGCTTTAGCCAAAAGGATCTATGCTAAGGCCCGTCCTGGTTATCATGCTGTAGCGGTTCAAACTATGGATGAGCTGCTGAAGTAATCTGTAAAACCTAAAGATAATTTTCTGTTCTGCAATTATTGTTTCGGTGTCATGGAGCTGCCTCTTGAAACAAAGTGATTTTCGCCTCGCTCCCATCGTTGATCGAAGCTTATTGTATGGTCATGAAATGCCTGATCGCATCCAGGATGCCATTTTTCATGGAGTTCAGCAACTATGGCATCCACCTTTCCAATCCATGGGGAACTATGAATGAAAACCTCGCGTTCAGATCCCTCTATATCCATTTTTAATAAGCCGATTCGAGAAATATTAAACCTTTCAACCAAATCAGATATGGTAATGGCAATGCATCGCAACAATACCTTGCCATTGTAGCGCTCCAATTTTGATTTGATTTCGATATCGTTTTGCAACAAGCTATCACTTACTACTTGAAAATTATCATGTTTGCCAAAATCGATAATGTTTAACGGAGTTGCCTCATACCATAAAGCCGATTGAATGGGATGAATGTTGGGATAAGATTGCGTATTGCGGATCAACAACTGGAAATTATGAGGCTCTGGCTCCAAAGAAATAATGGTTGCAGAAGGGAACCTCTGGGCAAAGTACACGGAGGAAAGACCTGTATTGGCACCTGCATCTATGATAAAGTCAGGAGAATTATTCAAATTCAAGGCGTATTCATGATCAAGAAATATTTTACGGAAAGATGCTACATCGGATGAGTTTTCACGCAAATACATTTTGCACGGCCATGCCAAAAATCCTATCTCCAGATATCTTGTACCTGAAGATTCATCCAAAACCTCAACAACTGAAAAACCCGCATGGGATGCTCGATCCTTAAATCCAGGTTTGCGAAGACCCAAAACACTTTTGATGCGACTAATCAATGAATGAAATTTAAACTGCATCAGATATCAATAAATAATCCTCATTCCCCGAATACCCATATCCACAACTGAATCTCCGTCTGCAGGCTCGAAGTAGCCAAGAGAACTATTTTCTACCCATTCAAATGATTTATTGGTAGAGAGCGATACCGTTACGATAACATCATTGACTTCATTTCCCGTAATAGTTAATGTATTGTCGAAACGACCGGTAACTAGGCATGACCCGGCAGGTATAGGAGAAGTGGTAAAAATCGGATTTGGAACCGTAGTAGTACCGGCTGATTGACCTTGAAAGACTCTATACGGTGTTTCAAAAGCCCAATAACCTTGAAGTTTATTAGCATTTACAGAAATGATACTGTCTTTAATTTGCACATCAGACAAAAAGGTATTGAACCCAATGAAGGAGGCGATTGTGCCGGATAGGTCAAAATAGTTCCCGTTAAGAGTGTATCTGAAATCGATATCATAGTTTTGATAGGCAAGTGAGACCCTTAACCACTCGTAATTGCCAGGAGTTATGTCCTTAATTGGGATGGAGAAAAACTCCTGTCCGTCGCCGGTGGGATTTGATTTTGAAAAATCTATGGCATTAGATCCACCTATGTTCGTTTCAGTTGCACGATACAATACATCGCCACCTCCAATTCCTGTAAACTGATTCGGAGTTAATTCAATATAATGCGCACTCATCTGGTTAAAGCGAGGCGACTGTGCACCATGGTTGGATGGCACAGAGGCAGGCAATCCTTGGCTGTTCAATCGGACTTGTGTAGAATCAAATTTAAACTTCATGATCAGTCGTGGTTCATTGTCGGGAGGATTAGCTGAATCATCCTTCCTACACGACATAAAGAAAGAAGCTGCCAATAAGCACAGCAGCAACCCTCTGTTATTAATTAGATGAAATGACATGGATATGTTGCGTTGTTTTACCAAACTTACACAAAAACCATCAGTTTTCCAGATTGACTGCCAAAGGAATGATGTTTGGCTTAAATTTGTTAGCGATGTTAAGGTTTAGATTTTTTTTCCTCCTTTTAGCACTTTGTCCACATATTATGTTGGGGCAGTCAGACACCATTTTCAAGTCATTTCAATTGAGACAAGTGGAAGAAGGAGTTCAAATCGACTTTTCCATTTTCAGCGGAGCCACATGCAATGGCATTCGTGTTGAAAGGTCGGTTGACGGGAGCCTGTTTGAAAGTATTTATGAATTCGAAGGTGTTTGCGGTAGTTCTATTGGAGAAACTTTCTACAACCACATTGATACCTCGCCCGTATCAAATCGAACCTCACATTATCGTTTGGATGCGGGACTCCAAGGGTTATACTCCGATGTAAGGATGATACAATACATCAATTACCAGGAGGAAGGAATCACTCAATTTCCAAACCCATGCCACAACAACTGCTACTGGTATTTCAATAACCCTGGAATGAATGAACTAACTTGTACGATTTATGATGTTTTAGGAAAGCCCGTTATCTATGAAACTGTTGTTGGAACCGTTTGGCAACCGGAAACCTATTGGATTCCTCAAGGGTTATACTACTATTACATTTTCGATAAGTACAAGCTTTTATTTTCAGGCAAAGTGTTGATTAACAAGCCTTAAAATTGGGTTCGATGATATTGATTAAATTTGCAAAACCAAAAAAATCCTCACTAAAATTTTAAAAATTATGGCCCAGGATCGATTTCAAGCACCTGATTATTATTTGTTGGACGAGTTGCTCACCGATGAGCACAAGTTGATTCGAGACACGGTGAGAGCCTGGGTAAAGAAGGAGGTTTCTCCAATCATTGAAGATGCTTGTCAGAAATGTGTATTCCCAGCCCATCTCATACAAGGCCTTGCCGAAGTAGGTGCGTTCGGTCCATACATTCCAGTTGAATATGGTGGCGGTGGATTGGACCAGATCTCTTACGGACTCATCATGCAAGAGTTGGAGCGAGGTGATAGCGGTTTACGATCAACCGCATCCGTTCAAAGCTCATTGGTGATGTATCCGATATTCACATACGGTTCGGAAGAACAAAGGAAAAAATTCCTTCCTAAGCTTGCCTCTGGCGAGTGGATGGGTTGTTTCGGACTCACCGAGCCTGATCATGGATCGAATCCCGGTGGCATGGTTACCAACATCAAAGACAAAGGCGACCATTATTTATTGAATGGAGCAAAAATGTGGATCAGCAATGCTCCTTTTGCGCAAGTAGCCGTTGTTTGGGCAAAAGATGAAGAGGGTGTCATTCGCGGGATAATTGTTGAACGCGGCATGAAAGGATTTACCACTCCTGAAACGCATAACAAATGGTCGCTTCGTGCTTCTGCAACTGGTGAATTGGTTTTCGATAATGTTGAAGTACCCAAAGAGAACCTGCTACCTAATGTTAAGGGTCTAAAGGGACCTTTGGGGTGTCTGAACTCCGCTCGATATGGTATATCATGGGGTGCTATTGGTGCTGCCATGGATTGTTATGATTCCGCATTGCGCTACTCGAAAGAGCGTAAGCAGTTCGGCCGACCAATAGGCGGCTTCCAATTGCAACAAAAGAAATTAGCCGAGATGATCACCGAAATAACCAAAGCGCAACTTTTGACTTGGCGATTGGGTGTTTTGAAAAACGAGAACCGTGCAACGCCAGCGCAAATCTCTATGGCGAAACGCAACAATGTGAACATGGCTCTTGAAATTGCACGCGAAGCGCGTCAAATTCATGGAGGTATGGGAATCACTGGTGAATACCCGATCATGCGTCACATGATGAATCTCGAGTCTGTAGTAACTTATGAGGGCACACACGACATCCATTTGCTCATCACGGGAATGGACATAACGGGCGAGAATGCCTTTATGTGATTGACGACGTGCGATTGACGACGTACGATGGAAGATGGACGATTGACGATTGACGATTGACGATTGACGATGTAGTAAATTGGGCGATTCGGGCACTATGAATAATTGATTATTCATTCGTGTTTATGTTAAATGTATTTTTTCTTTGATCGATTTTCTGTAGATATATAATTCTATTAGCTTTTTTGTTTTTTTCTATTTACAACTCTAAACTTTTCAAATGGTAGAGCACATTAAGTTGCGAACAAAAGCGGTTGGAATCCGCTGCATTCATCTTTGTTCTGAAATCAAAGAATCACAAGTTGGAAAAACAATCTCAAATCAACTTTTGAGATCCTCAACATCTATTGGGGCCAATTATAGATCGGCTGCCAGGGCAAAATCAACCGCAGATTACATAAACAAATTAAAAATTGTAGAAGAGGAGGCAGACGAAACCGTGTATTGGTTGGAATTACTGGAGGAATGCGGATTAATCGAAAGTGGAAAAACATACGAATTAAGAAAAGAGCTGAATGAAATCATCTCAATAATAGTCGCCACAATTAAAAAACTGAGGGCTAAAATATAATCCCCATTTAAAAGAATAAATATCCAAAAGTAGCGGAGCCACTCCAAAACAAACTTCCACATGAGGCTTTTCAAACTAAATAGTAAATCGTCCCACGTAGTAGAGCTTCGCACACTAAAAGGTTCAATCGTACATCGTAAATCGTACGTCGTCAATTGTCAACCCTTCGACAAGCTCAGGGCTAGTCGTCAATTCCCTTTATGATTATTACCATCTCCCCTCTAGGCTCGTGGGCTTTGAAATGAACTAGCACCTCTGTTGCGCATCCGCGGATAGTCTGTTCGTGGAGCTTTGTCAACTCTCGAGAGACGCTTATGGATCTTTCTTCTCCGAAAAATTCAATAATTTGTTCAAGGGTTTTAATTATGCGATGTGGCGACTCATACAGCACTACCGTGTGTGGTATCTGCGAAAGCTTCTGTAATCTGGTTTGACGACCTTTCTTGATAGGAAGGAAGCCCTCGAAATGAAATTTATCACAAGGCATACCGCTTATCAACAAGGCAGGAACAAAAGCGGTTGGTCCCGGTAAACACTCCACATGCAAACCTGCTTTGAGTGCTTCCCTGACCAATAAAAATCCCGGATCGGAAATTCCTGGAGTGCCTGCATCGCTTACCAGTCCCACCGATTGGCCTTGTGAAATCAAACGCACAATTTCTGGAGCTGATTGATGCTCGTTATGTTGATGATGCGACATAGCCTTTCGATCGATTCCCAAATGTTGCAGTAAAACGCGGGTTGTGCGGGTATCCTCAGCAAAAAGCATGTCAACCTCCTTCAAATATCGAATTGCACGGATGGTAATATCCTCCAAGTTGCCCAGAGGTGTGGGTATGATATAAAGTCCGGCTTCCATAATTTGATGTAAAGATGCTGCAATTCAAGGAAAATGAATCAGCACACTTTGTAAATCATAAAATTCTCCGATAAAAACACACTAAAAAAATACCATAAACGCTGATATTCAATTTTATAAACAAAATATTGAACCATATAATTACCGAATATTATCCATTTTTGATAAACGAAAAGCAAATAAAATGAATAGCTTTGTTATCAATACTATCACTTATAAAGCCGCTCAAATGAACAAACTCTACAAATTATTGATTGCTGCGTTGGTTTTAACAACGGTCCAAATGACAACTGCTAATGCGCAAATGTTCTGTCAAGCCGGATTCGTGTATTCTATCGGAAGCACAAATCCTAATGGAACTCAAGTCCAATTCTACGATTCATCGTATGTATCCAATGGCAACATCACAGGATATTCATGGACTTTCGGAAATGGATTAACCTCCACACAACAAAATCCGGTTACTGCTTTTGCACCCGGCGTTTATTATGTATGTCTCACCATCACCACGGGTCCCATTGCTTGCTCCTCTCAATATTGTGACACCTTGGTGATCGGCAATACAAATCCTTGCAACTCCAACTTTCAAGCGTTTGTTCAATCGGGTAGCGCATCATTCTACCCTGCCGTTACCAGTGGTGCCACTTATATCTGGAACTTCGGAGATGGATCAACATCCACCCAAATGCAGCCAAACCATGCATATGCCAATCCCGGCGTGTACAATGTTTGTTTGTCGATTGCCTATGGTGGTGCCACTTGTACCAGTTGCCAAACCATCACTATTGCATCGACTTCGAATTGCTCTGCCTCCTTTCAAGCAATTCCTGATTCAACAGGTGCCATTTACTTTCAAAATACTTCAACAGGAAGTGGTTTATCTTATGCATGGACCTTCAGTAACGGCTCCTCATCAACTCAACAAAACCCATATATCACCTTCGGTGCACCTGGTTGGTATTATGCCTGTTTAAACATTTACAACAGCGCGCAATCATGCAGCGATACTTATTGTGATTCGATTTATGTTTCGGGGGGTGGTGGATTGCCCTGTGATGCGAACTTCACATATCAGACCTCACCTGCTGGCGGTTATTTTTTCCAACCCACCGGGTCGGGTAATGTTTCGTGGTCTTGGAACTTTGGCGATGGCACCACTTCGACACAAGCCACGCCAACCCATACTTATGCACAAGGAGGAACCTATCAAGTCCTGTTGACCGTGGTCAACTCGGCAGGTTTATCCTGCACTAGTCTGCAAACCATAGTGGTTGGAAACACCCTCGGTTGCAACGCCAATTTTGCCATCTACCCCGACAGTACCCAAATGCACACCTACATCGGAGTGAATTTGGCAACAGGTAACGGACCTTTGTCGTACACCTGGACTTGGGGGGATGGAACCAGCAGCACCGGTCCATACCCAAGCCACACATATGTGGGCCCAGGCACATACACCATCTGCCTATACATCAGCGATAGCCAAGGTTGTGTGGATACCGCATGCTACTCATTCGCATTACTTCGCTTGCAGGGTGGAGCTCCTATCACTATCAATGTGCTGCCATCCAATACGGGAATAAGCGAAACAAGTGGAATGAATTCTATCCGATTGTTTCCAGTACCTGCAACAGACCGGATTCAAATCCAACTCGAACTAAACCAATCGGATGATTTAGCCATTCGCCTGATCGATATCACCGGAAGGGTGTTGCAAACCCTACCCGAGACGACCTATGCTGCTGGTAAAAACACCGTTTCTATGAACCTAGAAAACATTCTCCAAGGTGTGTATGTGGTGGAAGTAATAGGTAAGAGTTTCCAATCGCAAGAAACCATAATAATCAAATAACTGATTAACAGATATTTGTCTTTAAAAAGCCTCCGAAATCCGGGGGCTTTTTTATTTGCAGAAAACGAGGCAAACAATTCCCCTTATGGGGTGTTTACAAGTGTGTTGAAAAGCCGTACCTTTGCAACATAAATACCTAACTATCAAATATTAGATGATATCTGTTACCGATAAAGCCAAAGAGAAGCTAATGGCCTTAAAAGCCGAGGGCAATCACCCTGATGAGGCATTCGTTCGCGTGGGTGTTGCAGGTGGCGGTTGTTCAGGTCTTACCTATGTACTGGATTTTGACACCAACCAGAAGCCGGAGGACAAAGTTTTCGAAGACAAAGGAGTGAGGATTGTTTGCGACAAGAAAAGCTTCTTATACCTGATCGGAACTCAGCTGGAGTTTTCCGATGGTCTCAACGGAAAAGGATTTGTGTTTAACAACCCGAATGCCACTCGCACATGTGGTTGCGGAGAAAGCTTCGCTGTTTAAAAAATTTTGAATTCAAGTTTTGAATCAGTCTAAATAAAAAGAGATGTCAGACGACCAGAAGATATTGGACGAAATTGCCTCCTCCGAATACAAGTGGGGTTTTGTTTCCGATATCGAAGCGGAGAACGCGCCTAAAGGCTTGAATGAAGATATTGTTCGATTCATTTCTGCCAAAAAGAATGAACCCGAGTGGATGTTGGAGTGGCGATTAAAAGCATTCCGTCAGTGGCAATCGATGACTGAGCCCACATGGCCGAATGTATCTTATCCTAAAGTGGATTTCCAAGATATCATCTATTACTCGGCTCCCAAACCCAAAAAAGAGTTGAGCAGTCTTGATGAACTCGATCCCGAGATCAAAGCCACCTTCGACAAATTGGGCATTTCATTAGAAGAGCAAAAGCGCCTTGCCAATGTTGCAGTGGATGCAGTTATCGACAGCGTATCGGTGAAAACAACCTTCCGCGAGGAGCTGGGAAAGCTCGGTATCATATTTTGTTCATTCAGCGAAGCGGTTCAAGAGCATCCTGATTTGATAAAGCAATACATTGGGTCGGTTGTTCCGCCCACAGATAATTTTTATGCTGCCTTGAACTCCGCAGTGTTCAGTGATGGTTCATTCTGCTATATTCCAAAAGGAGTCCGCTGTCCAATGGAGCTCTCGACCTATTTCCGAATCAACTCAGCTGGTACAGGTCAATTCGAGCGCACATTGATTGTTGCCGACGAGGGAGCGTATGTAAGTTATCTCGAGGGCTGCACTGCACCCATGCGCGATGAGAACCAGCTGCACGCCGCGGTAGTTGAAATTGTTTCGCATAAGGATGCACAGGTAAAATACTCGACCGTACAAAACTGGTATCCCGGAGACAAGGAAGGCAAAGGGGGGATTTTCAATTTTGTAACCAAAAGAGGAATCTGCCTTGGCGACAACTCAAAAATTTCTTGGACCCAAGTGGAGACCGGCTCTGCAGTCACTTGGAAGTATCCGAGTGTAATCCTGAAGGGTGATAACTCGATAGGAGAATTTTACTCAGTTGCCGTTACCAACAACATGCAACAAGCCGATACGGGAACAAAAATGATCCACATCGGACGCAATACAAAAAGTACGATTGTATCTAAGGGCATCAGTGGCGGCAAAAGCCACAATAGTTACCGTGGGCTGGTTAAGGTGAATAAAAAAGCAGATGGTGCACGAAATTTCAGTCAGTGCGATTCTCTACTCTTAGGTGATCGATGCGGTGCGCACACCTTCCCCTACATCGAAGTACATAACAAAACAGCCAAGGTGGAACACGAAGCCACCACATCCAAAGTCGGAGAAGATCAAATTTTCTATTGTAACCAACGTGGTATCGCAACCGAGGATGCCATCGGCTTAATCGTCAACGGATATTGCAAAGAGGTATTCAACCAATTACCTATGGAATTCGCAGTTGAGGCTCAAAAACTTCTGGCGATTTCGTTAGAGGGAAGCGTAGGATGATAACAGATGAATTACTATTTCAAAAACAACTTCAAATAATATGCTTAGTATAAAAAATCTTCAGGCAAGAGTATCAGAAAAAGAGATTTTACGCGGGTTGAATCTAGATATCAAACCTGGAGAAGTCCACGCAATCATGGGCCCCAACGGTTCCGGGAAAAGCACTTTGGCCTCCGTGTTGGCAGGTCGCGAAGACTACGAGGTCACTGGAGGTAAGGTCAACTTCGATGGACAGGATCTGTTGGAGATGTCGCCCGAAGATCGTGCCCGCGCCGGAGTTTTTCTTGCATTCCAATACCCTGTTGAAATTCCAGGTGTCAGTAATGCAAACTTTCTGAAGACCGCTGTGAATGAAGTACGCAAATCAAAAGGTCTTGAACCACTCGATTCGAAGGACTTCCTCGCGCTGATGAAGGAAAAAATGAAGCTGGTGGAGATGGATCGCCAGATGACTTCTCGCTCCGTTAACGAAGGTTTCAGCGGTGGCGAGAAAAAGCGCAACGAGATTTTCCAAATGGCTATGCTGGAACCCAAACTAGCCATTTTGGATGAAACCGATTCCGGACTTGATATTGACGCACTACGAATTGTCGCAGGTGGAGTCAATGCATTGCGCGACGGAAACCGATCCTTCCTCGTGATCACACACTACCAACGCCTACTCGATTACATCGTTCCTGACTTCGTACATGTGTTGTATAAAGGTCGAATTGTTCGATCTGGAACCAAAGAGCTGGCACTGGAACTTGAGGAAAAAGGATACGACTGGATCAAGGACGAGGTAGAAGCATAAGTTGCGATTCAAATTGAAAAGACAAACAGTGGATACTACGAATAACATCATAAGTGGATTCGACACATTCGATTTAAGGACGGATGCATTGGCTTCAATCCGTTCTCAAGCTATTGAATCTTTCCGAAAAACAGGCTTTCCTACCACCCGACACGAGGAGTGGAAGTATACCAGCGTAAAGGAAATTGCCGAAAAACTAGCTTCAGTCGGTAAGCCAATGGCATCCGGACAGTTAAGTGAGGAAACAATCAATCAACTGCTACTCGCTGGTAAAGAAGTAACCCTACTGGTATTCGAGAACGGCTTGTTTAATGAGGCCTTGTCGTCTCCACGACCCAATGGATACAACATCAAGAACCTTGCTACTGTGCTTAGCGACGATACCGTAAAGCAGTATTTGGGTCAAATAGCCGTGCCAGACAACGAATCCTTCGTAGCCATTAATACGGCTTTCGTGAATGACGGTGTTTTCATTCATGTCCCTTCAAAAATAGTGGTAGAAAAGCCGATCCATATTTTGTATTTGAACAGCGATTCTTCGCCTGCCATGACTCGTAATCTGGTCGTTGCTGAACCCGAGTCGTCTATCCAGATTTTCGAAAGCTATCATTCACTGAATGCCACTACCATTGGTTTGACCACCAATGTAACCGAAGTGTTGGTCAAACGGAATGCCAATGTCACCTGGATCAAGGCCCAGCTGGAGAACGACCATACATCTCAAATAAGCCACACCCAGGTCAATCAAGAAAAAGACAGCAGATTTAGTTCTACAGTTTTTACTACTGGAGGTCAATTGGTTCGAAACAACCTGCACATCCGTTTGAATGGAACTAACTGCAACTCCTATATGTATGGATTGTATTTGCTAAATGGCGAACAGCTTTGTGACAACCACACCCTGGTGGATCATGCTACGCCACATTGCGAAAGCAACGAGCTATACAAGGGAGTACTAGGAGGAAAATCCACTGGTGTATTCAACGGAAAAATATTTGTCCGTCAAGATGCGCAAAAAACCAACGCATACCAATCAAATAAGAACATTCTGCTATCTAATGACGCACAGATGAACACCAAGCCACAGCTTGAAATTTTTGCCGACGATGTGAAGTGCTCCCATGGAACCACTACCGGGCAGTTGGATGATGAGGCATTGTTCTACCTTCGTACCAGAGGCATAGGTGAACAGTCGGCGCGCACCTTATTGAATATCGCCTTTGCGGCAGATGTACTTGACCATATCGAATTGGAAACGCTGCGTCACAAACTGCAATCGATTGCAGAAGCAAAGTTGATGCGCTCTTAAATCGCCCGAAATGGAACCTATCCAGTCGCATCCTTTTGATGCCTATAAGGTACGAAGCGACTTTCCGGTATTAAGCGAGTTGGTCTATGGCAAACCCCTAGTATATCTAGACAATGCCGCTACTTCTCAGAAGCCAAGCAGGGTCATCCAATCTTTGACCGAATATTACACCCATTACAATTCCAATATTCACCGCGGTGTACATTATTTGAGTCAAAAAGCTTCGGCCAAGTTTGACGAAGTTAGAGGACAAGTTCGTGATTTCATAAACGCCAAGTCTGAATCTGAAATCATATTTACATCGGGCACAACAGACTCCATCAATCTTATTGCTTCAACTTACGGTAGGAAATTTATTGGCAAAGGTGATGATATACTCATCAGTGCCATGGAGCATCACAGCAATATCGTTCCTTGGCAAATGCTTTGCGAAGAAAAAGGAGCCAACCTAAAGGTTATTCCGATGGATGATCAAGGTGTATTGATGTTGGATGCCATCCCTGGGCTTCTAACAGAACGCACCAAACTGGTAAGCGTTGTGCATACCTCCAATTCCCTGGGTACAATCAACCCCATAAAAGAAATCATCGCAATAGCTCATGCCCGCAATATTCCCGTGCTGGTTGACGGCGCACAGGTTGTTGCGCATGAAATGGTGGATGTGCAGGAATTGGATTGCGACTTTTTTGTTTTCTCAGGACATAAGATGTTTGGACCCACCGGAGTTGGTTGTTTATACGGAAAGGAATATTGGCTTGATCAGATGCCTCCCTACAAAGGAGGTGGAGACATGATCAAATCCGTCAGTTTTGAAAAAACCACATACAACGACCTGCCATACAAATTCGAAGCAGGTACGCCGCATGTTTCGGGAGTCATTGGCTTAGGTCAAGCCATCTCATATCTGAGTAGCATAAACAGAGAAGGGGCACATATACACGAACTAGCACTGCTTCGATTGACAACTGACATGTTTAATGAAATGGAGCATGTTCGAATCATCGGAACTGCACCGGATAAGTCGGCTGTAGTTTCATTTGTTGTGGATGGTGTAAATGCCATGGATGTGGGCATGTATCTTGATACCTTAGGGATCGCCGTTAGGACTGGTCACCATTGTACCGAACCTGTAATGCATCGGTTCAAGATCCCAGGCACCATTCGCGCCTCGTTTATGTTTTATAATACTTTTGAAGAGGTGGCACAGCTGGGTGATGGATTGAAAAAAGCTATCAGGCTTTTCAAAGGGAATTGACCCTTACAGCACAAGTAAACATCTTTTCAAGACTTCTTTTTTTGACAATCTTTTTTATCTTTATTTCCATGGATATGAAATCGGAAATTGTCAAAAACCTAGATCAACCAAAAGATTTAGAAAAGCTCTACAGGGAGAACAAATCGGCGTTCGAAGCTGCTTTTGCGAGTGTTCGTAGTTCATACGAGTCTCATCCTATTATACAAGCATGGCATGAAAGGTTGTATTACGATGCAATAACTGAAGCTAGCAAATTCAGAAGCTCCGATATAGCATTTGTCGTTGTTTCATCACTTATTGCAGGAGCATTGGCAAAAATTCCAGGCTGGATCGGAATGATTGAGGAATACTACTATGCTTGCAATTTTTCGTTCATAGCATTTCCATTTATTGCCGGTTATTTTATTTGGAAAAACAGAACACCTATACAAAGATGGTGGCCACTCGCACTTTTAATGCTGATTGCTTGTATTTATATCAACCTGCTGCCAATGGATGATGAAAGTGACACCTATGTTTTGGCTTGCATACATCTACCATTATTTATATGGACCCTTGTAGGATTTGCATTTGGCAAATGTGATTTGAGAAATCATGACGACAGAATAGCCTTCCTTCGATTCAATGGGGATTTAGTCATTATGAATATCCTTCTGCTACTGTCAGGCGGACTGTTCACTGGATTGACATTGGCTCTTTTCAGCCTTGTAAACATCAACATAACCACATTCTATGTCCAATACATTGTTATTTGCGGTCTAGCAGCCTCGCCTATCATCAGCACCTACTTAGTTAGAAGCAATCCGTCATTGGTTAATAAAATTTCGCCAGTTATTGCCAAAATATTTTCGCCGCTCGCACTAATAGCCTTGTTAGCCTATCTAACACTAATGGTTGCCACAGGCCAGGACCCTTATACGGATCGTGACTTTTTAATCGTATTTAATCTGCTATTGATTGCAGTAATGGCATTGGTTTTGTTTGCATCAACCGATTCAAATAGCAGACAAAATAACTTATTGGGGCATTGGGTTCTGCTTTTACTGGTTGCTACAACCATTATCATTAACTCTATAGCATTAACCGCCATACTTTTCAGAATTTCAGAATGGGGTATAACACCAAACCGATTAGCCGTTTTAATTGGAAACTTATTGGTGCTCTCAAACATTGTTTTGATTTTTATAAACATGATTGGAGTTTCCAAAGGTGGAAGAGAAGTCAAGGATGTTGAATTTTGTATTTCGAAATTCCTTCCTGTGTACACCTTTTGGACCGCAGTGGTGGTATTTTTATTCCCGGTGATTTTTGGATTCAAATAATGATTTGAGTCAAGTTGTCAATATACGGGACTAGCAAATCAACACGATGCCTTGCTATAATAGACCGAAATAAATTAGGCCTTGCGCACAAATTCAGATTTGAGTGCCATAGATCCGAAGCCGTCAATACGGCAATCAATATTGTGATCGCCTTGGACTAAACGAATTTTGTTCACCTTAGTGCCAGCCTTGATAGGTTTAGGAGCGCCGGAAACGGGTAGGTTTTTGATAATGATCACGCTATCGCCATCCTGCAAAACATTGCCATTGGAATCTTTAACGACAAAAACATCTTCAGATACTACCTCCTCAACCTCATTTGAAGGACTCCATTCATACCCACATTCAGGACACATCAATAAAGCACTTGACTCATAAGTGAAAGTAGATTGGCACTTGGGACAATTTGGCAAAGTCATGGTATGGTTATTGGGATGGTGAATTTAAATAAAAATCGTGAAAGACATGGCGTGTATCATACAACAAACTTATCTCCCATAGGGATATTGGTAGATATATTATAATAAAAGTGATTATAATATAAATGAGGGCTAGTTGGATATTTATGTGCAATTGAGTTTATGTGATTCATAATCTCATTCATAAATAAGCTGGATTAAACTGAATTTAAATCAAAACTTATACATTGATAAAAGTTTTCAGATTCTTTTAAAAATTCAATTAGATCAATCCTTGATTTTTGCAATATCAGATTCTCCCTGCTCTTTTGAGACAATTGTCATTTCCGGCCTACCTACAAATGCTCCCATGACAATGCCACACTTAAGATAATAGGATTGACCTGGTTCAATAAAAATCTGAATCGTTTTTTTCTTTTCGGTCTTTGCCCAAAGTTCAATTATACCTTCTTCGTCAATATTGATCTGATATTTTGATTTATTCCTAACTCTACAAATAACCTTATCGCCCTTATATAGATCATAGCCAACTGCTGCGCCAATAAAAGCACCAGGCCGATATATAAACAAAGTAGCAGGTCTTGATTCTTTTTTCACATGGTTGACCTGGGAGGCAGCGCCATTCTGCAGGATTGAGTCAGCAGAAGTGTTTTGAAGCAATGAATCTTTAGTATTTAATATTGAATCATTAGATTGAGCTTGGGCGGAATTGGCTAGAAGTATCAATACCCCTAGGAAAAGGTGCTTAAAATTCATTATTGACATTTTTGATTAGCAAGATGATATTAATTTATGCGGTCATTAATAAATTGATAATTACTGCTTGTAATTAAATTATCTCGAAATTAGTTGCTACAATAAGGGTGGTTATTGATAATTGTCATATCAAACTGAATTTCATCCCTATGATTCAATGTCAAATAAACCTTTTGAAATAAAAGCCTCTTAATATATGTATTGATTATTTTCGCGTTGGACTAAACAGACCAACTTACCATGTATACCACCCTCCAACCCGTTTTGCAGCAAGAGCTCAGAGACATTGAAGCTGCAGGTTTGTATAAAAAGGAACGAGTCATCGTTACTCCTCAGGGAGCAGACATAAAACTTGCAGATGGCAAAGAGGTTATCAACTTCTGCGCCAACAACTACTTGGGATTGTCATCTCACCCAAGGGTTGTGGAAGCGGCTAAACATTCCATAGATACTCACGGATACGGGATGTCATCCGTTAGATTTATTTGTGGAACCCAAGACATACATAAGGATTTAGAGCAAAAAATTGCCGGATTCCTGGGAACTGAAGACACTATATTGTACGCTGCGGCTTTCGATGCCAATGGTGGTGTTTTTGAACCCTTGTTCAACGATCAGGATGCCATCATCTCGGATGAGCTGAACCATGCTTCCATTATTGATGGAGTGCGACTATGCAAGGCCCAACGATTCCGATACAAGCACAATGACATGGTTGATTTGGAAACGCAGTTGCAAGCAACCACTCAAATGCGACACCGGATCATTGTAACAGACGGAGTATTCTCAATGGACGGAACCATTGCCCAATTGGATAAGATCTGTGAGCTTGCCGATAAATATCAGGCTTTGATCATGATTGACGAATGTCATGCATCGGGTTTCATGGGCAAGACCGGTCGTGGCACACATGAACATCACAATGTGATGGGCAGGATCGATATCATTACGGGAACCCTCGGAAAAGCATTAGGAGGTGCCTTGGGAGGCTTTACCTCTGGTCGTAAGGAAATAATTGAAATCCTGCGCCAGCGTTCGAGGCCCTACTTGTTTTCAAATTCTTTGGCTCCTTCCATAGTTGGAGCATCCATAGCTGTACTGGATTTACTTAGCAGCACCACAGACCTTCGCGATAAGTTGTGGAATAACACGGCTTACTTCCGGGAAAAAATGGTTGCCGAAGGATTCGATATCAAACCGGGCACCCACCCCATTGTTCCAATCATGCTGTACGAAGCAAAGCTAGCTCAGGAATTCGCTGCTAAACTTCTTGATGAAGGTATTTATGTAATCGGTTTTTTCTATCCTGTAGTGGCCAAAGGCAATGCACGCATTCGCGTTCAAATTTCGGCAGGTCATGAAAAGCATCACCTTGACAAAGCCATAACCTCATTCATTAAAGTAGGAAAAGAATTAGGGGTTTTGAAATGATTTTTTTTACATCGTTCATTGTTGACTTAATCATATGAATTAAGTTGGGGTAAATGAATTAATAAATCCATTTCAGAAATGTGTTCTAATTTATTAAAACAATTTTAGATTTTTTTATTTGTTCTTAATAATAAATCATCTGGGGCAAAATAGAATTTTACCCCAGATGAACTTTTATAATTATTTCTTTTCCATTGACTCAACAAGTCCTTGAAGCGTATTCGAAATTCGTACTCCTGGTAGTTTTACGGGTGCGCCTACCTGAGCCATAAAGCTTCCTTGAACTTCTCCAACCTTGTATGTTGTAAATCCGATTCGATATAATCCAACTGTTAAAGCCTTTAATGGATCACTTACCTCACTGGTTATGCGTAACAATGAATTATATTTATTACCAGATGGTTGTGCAGGCATTTCACCGGAATCATCATTCTGTTGAATAGAAACCCAATTAGCGGATTTACCTTTTGGCAAAACATCCTCTAATGAAACAATACCTTGAGCCTTCTCAAATGAAATCCAAGTATCAAAATAGCTAGATTTGTCAGAGCCCTTTTCAGTGTATAAAGCAGTAACAACATCTGTTGGCTCAGGCTTCATATTGTCAGGAACGGGGGATATCATACGAACCCCTATTTCTGGAGCTACTGCTGGCACCCAAACATATAAGTAATAATACTTTTTACCGTTTCGTTCCTCATCAGGAGCTGAACCTGGGTTGACAAATCCAAAATAAGAAATCACATCAGTATATGGAACACGAATTTCCTTTCCCATAACCGATTTTTTTCCCAAGTCAGCAGCGAACTTATCTAGTTTTTGTGCTAAAGCAGTTGAACCAATTAAACATACAATTGCACAGGCAAATAAAAATCCCTTTTTTTTCATTTGTTTTTTGTGTTAATGATTTTAATAAATATGATAGTTCCGTTTTTTAAAGTGGGTTCTGGACTCCACTTATATCGATATTAAAGGTTGTATTCACAAACAACAATAACCTGCCTGCGGTTGTCGGCTTTATTAATTAATCAATATATTAATTCATGAAAATCATTTCAATTGTCAGATTTAGACAACAACATGGATTCAATATCAACGAAACTAAATAAAATATTTAATTAAAAAATATGCTAAAATAAAATCGCCAGGAAAATAAACCGTTAAAATGACCTTTAACAAAAGCCAAAAATATAGGTGCTTTGACACCAATTGACATTGACTTTCATGTAAAATAAACAGATGCTCAAATATTTCCCAAGAACCTGATAATCTGCAAAATAGAAATCCATATTGAATTTATAGCAACCTTTTTAAAAACAATTCGTATCAAATCACTGAACATATTTATGATTCGAAGGCTATTTTGACTTTGCAACTCTAACCGTGGACTACTGAATATGGCACAATCCATCAGACACATAACACTAATGCATATCATGGTTTTCTTTTTTATTGGCCAAGGAATTTGCCAATCAACTGTAGTATCAAAGGATGACAAGTATACCGATATACTTGCCGGCGTCAAATTCAACTTCATTATATCAAACTTGAATGATTCCATTAAAGTGAAGTTTGAAACAAACGAGACTCTAGCAGGAAAAAAGATTGCTGTAACCAAAAGTTACAACGGGTCTTATTTTGCCCCTATTTTCGAAGAGTCAATAAGCCCAAACAATACAATTTCTTTTGTGAGCTCCAAAAGCACGGATAAGTCGGTTTTTTACAAACTGTACTTGATTGACCCCGTAAGCGGAATCAAAACAGATTCTTCCAAGATAATTACAGCCTTGGGTGGCAACAAACTAAAATGTTCCATATATCAGTCAAAAACCGATGGAGAGATTCTTGCCGATTTGGACGAATCCCTAATGGGACACCTTCCACGAGTAATAGTTACTGATGCTACAACAGGTGAAGTAGTCTTATCCAAGGTTACAAAAGAAGTCGACAAATCAGAAAGGTTCAAAGTGTTATCCGGTAAGGATAAGCTTGGTCCGGGAACTTATAATGTGAGTTTGGCCTTCAAAAAGGAGACATTTTCCCAAAAGCTGATTGTCAAATAGGATTTCAAATTCTAACCAAATTCCTTTTTTGACTAATTTCGGGGACTGTCATTCGTTTTCAAGTCCTTGGAAAATCAAAAATCTCTATCTGATTCGTTTTTCGATATCATCGTAGTGGGTGGTGGGATCGTAGGTCTTGCATCTGCTTACAAGATAAATTTTCGCTACCCCTCACTCCGTATTCTTGTATTGGAAAAAGAAAAGGAAGTTGCTGCACACCAAACTGGTCACAACTCAGGAGTAATTCATTCGGGACTTTACTATAAGCCCGGCAGCTACAAGGCAAAGAACTGCGTTGATGGTAGGCGCGAACTGGTTTCATTTGCCAAAGAACATAAGGTTGCCCATGATATTTGTGGTAAAATCGTAGTTGCCACAAAAGAATCCGAACTACCCCACCTCAACAAGGTGTTTGGAAACGGTATTCAAAATGGAGTCGAAGGCATTCGAAAAATAACCGCCGACGAGATTCGTGAAATCGAACCATACTGCACAGGCATCGAAGGCATTCTTGTTCCTTGCACAGGCATTATTGACTACGCAGAGGTAGCCCGAACCTATGTAAGACTGATTGAAGAAAAATTTGAAGGAAGCAAAGTCTTTACTGAACATGAGGTTATCGACTTCGGACACGCTGATGGAAAGATGACTGTCAGAACAAACAATGGCGACTATCACTCCAAGCATGTAATATGTTGCACTGGCCTGCATTCGGATCGGATTGCCAAAAAGGAAGGTGTCGCACCGGGAATGCAAATCGTTGGCTTCAGAGGCGACTACTACGACCTTTCTGAAAAGGGGATGTCAAAGGTGCGTAACTTGATATACCCTGTACCAAATCCGCAATTCCCATTCCTGGGTGTTCATTTTACAAGAATGATACAAGGTGGTGTTGAATGTGGTCCAAATGCTGTATTTACATTCAAGCGCGAGGGTTATGGAAAAACGGATTTCAATTTGAGGGATACGGTAGAGGCTCTCACCTACAAAGGCACTTGGAAACTATTCTATAAACATTGGCGCTTTGGATTAGACGAATACAGAAGGGCCTTTTCCAAGCGACTTTTCCTCAACCGACTTCGTCATTTGATTCCATCACTTGAAATGGATGACCTTGTTCCTGGTCGAGCCGGTGTGCGCGCCATGGCCTTGGATCCTGATGGCGATATGATTGATGATTTTAAAATAGTTGAACACGGAAACGCACTCCATGTACTAAACGCTCCTTCACCAGCAGCAACGGCATCCCTCGCCATCGGTACAGCCATTTGCGAAATGGCCACAGAGCAATTCAAACTCTCCTGATTAATAAAGTTGTCGCACCCGAACAGTGTTGCGAACTTTAGATAAGGCCTCCAATACCTTGGAAGAGGTTCGGCGATCTACATCCACAACCACATATCCTATATCAGCGTTGGTTTTGAGATACTGACCCACGATGTTTACTTTCATAGAGGAGAGCAATCCATTGATGTCAGAAAGTACGCCAGGCACATTTTTATGGATGTGTAACAAACGATGTGCATCATGTTGAACAGGAAGGCTCAATGCAGGAATGGACAAGGAGCCAGTTGTAGAACCAGTTTCTAAAAAGCTGATCAACTTGGATGCCACATCAGCACCAATACTCTCTTGTGCTTCTGCAGTGGATCCCCCTATGTGTGGAGTCAGCACCACATTAGGCATACCTTGGAATATCGATGAAAATGGATCTTTGTTGGATTGGGGCTCCTTCTCAAATACATCAACAGCCAATGAAGCCAGGTATCCACTTTTCAACGCTGCCGCGACAGCATTGGAATCCATCACATCGCCCCTACTCAAATTAATTAATACAGCCCCCCTTTTCATTTTACGAATGGCAGCAGCGTTTATCAAGTTTCTGGTAGATGCAGCTCCTGGAACATGTAAAGTAACTATGTCCGATTGCTTTAGCAACTGGTCAAGAGATGCTGCTTTGCGGGCATTACCCAACGAAAGCTTGGGCTCAACATCATGGAATAGCACTTGCATACCCAAGCTTTCGGCTAGCACCGAGACTTGAGAACCGATATGCCCATAACCCAAAATTCCAAGCGTTTTTCCGCGCACCTCATGGCATCCGTCTGCCGATTTATCCCATTTACCGGCATGCATATAAGTGTTCTTTTCTGGGATGCGACGCATCAATGTGAGGCAGTGGCCTATGACCATCTCGGCTACAGATCTGGTATTCGAATAGGGCGAATTAAAGATCGCAACACCTTTGTCGATGGCCTGAACCATATCAATCTGATTGGTGCCGATACAAAAGGCACCAGCTGCAATCAGCTTGGGAGCCGATTGTATGACAGCAGCGGATAATTGTGTTTTAGACCTTATACCAAGCAAATGAACCTGCTTGATTTTTGCAATCAATTCTTTTTCGGCAAGAGCGCCCTTCAATGCCTCCACATTTCTGTATCCAGCATCTTTGAACATCTTCACAGCCGTTGGATGTACCCCTTCCAAAAGCAAGATGTTGATTTTGTCTTTCGGGTAAGATGTATTGGATTGCATGGGAAAGTGAATTGTATATTGTTAAAATTAATTCAGGCAAAAATCATAGTTTGATTCACAAAAATAAATGTTGAGGAGGATACATTTAGCGGAGCAAATGATTGTTGAGTCAGATTAGGTTCCTACCCATAACATAATCATCATTCACCTCATTGCCTATGACAAATTGTTTTACTCCAATTATTTCAAACCCGAACGCCCTGTAAAAATCAATGGCTCTTTTATTCTCTTGCCATACACCAAGCCACATATACTCGTAACCCTCCGACTTGGCAATTTGAATCGACTCAATCATCAAGGTTTTACCAACCTTTTTACCGACATAAGCTCCAAGCGCGTAGATACGCTCCATCTGGATTTGGCGTTTAGCTGAATCCGCTTGGGATGTTTTACTGCCTCGTACCAATTTGGCGTAGCCTACAGGATCACCCTGATAATAGGCCGTCAGGTAAATCACTGCCGGGTCTTCCAACTGCGACTTTATTCGATCCTGATGGAAAGATAAGTCCAAATAAGCCTTCATATCAGTTGGGTCGTTGAATTGACCAAAGGCCTCTTGAAAGGCCCTACGACCTAGTAGGGCCAACAACTGCGAGTCGGATACTGATGCCTTTTTAACCTCAATCACGATTCAAATATACTGTTTTTCAATTGCTTAATAAAACGGATAGAAAGTATGAAGTTCAACGATTCTAGGGGCAAATTGCTTATTTTTGGAATCGAGCGGGTCGGGATTCGGAACATAGGCCACCCCGAAGATGATTTGCCGCTTTTTTGTTTCGGAATCTTTAATTGAAATTACTTTATAAACACTTACCAAACCCAATCCCTTTTACAACATGAACTTCAGATGGGTGCGTAAACCTCAGGCCGACCAAGAACTGGTACAAAATCTGGCCAACCAATTGAATATCCATCACGCCTTGGCGCAGCTTTTAATTCAGCGCGGGCATGATACTTTCGACAAAGCGCGTGTCTTTTTCAGGCCCAGCCTCGATATGCTTCACGATCCTTTCCTGATGAAGGACATGGACCTTGCCGTTGATCGGGTTAACAAGGCGATATCTCGTGAGGAAAAGATATTGGTTTACGGCGATTACGATGTGGATGGCACAACAGCTGTGGCACTTGTTTACACCTATCTGCGCAACAGATACAAACATGTTGACTTTTACATTCCAGACCGATATGCCGAAGGATATGGCATATCAAACAAAGGAATTGATTGGGCAGCTGAAAATGGATTCAAACTGATCATTGCATTGGATTGCGGCATCAAATCCATAGATAAAATCGAATATGCCAAATCCAAAGGGATTGATTTTATTATTTGCGATCATCATCGACCAGGCAACGAACTCCCTCAGGCTGTTGCCGTGTTGGATGCCAAAAGAAACGATTGCCCATACCCTTACAAAGAGCTTTCGGGATGTGGCGTAGGATTTAAACTCATTCAGGCGTTGTCGATTCGTAACGACCAAGATATAGACGAACTGAAAGACTATCTGGATTTGGTTGCCATCAGTATCGCTGCCGACATCGTTCCAATCACTGGAGAGAACCGCGTGCTGGCCTATTTCGGATTGCAATCCATCAATAACAAGCCACGACCCGGTATACAAGCAATCCTTGATTTGAGTGGATTCAAAGGAGAGATTTCAGTAAGTGAAGTGGTTTTTACCATTGCACCCAGAATCAATGCAGCAGGCAGAATCGAAAGTGGTCGCCAAGCCGTAGAATTGCTTATTGCGCAAAATGATCAGGAGGCCGCGCGACATGGCCAGGCAATTGATGTTAATAACACCAAACGAAAAGGCTTGAATGAGTCTATCACCAAAGATGCCCTCAGCCTCATCGAAAAAGATGCGGGCTTCCTGGGTCGCAAATCAACCGTGTTATTCAATCCCGATTGGCACAAAGGTGTCATAGGTATTGTTGCATCAAAACTAACTGATGAATTTTATAGACCCACTGTCATCCTAACCGAATCCAATGGCATGGTTTCGGGATCGGCTCGTAGCGTCAAGGATTTTGATGTTTATAATGCAATTGAGCAATGTAGCGACCTACTGGAGCAGTTTGGAGGACACATGTATGCAGCAGGTCTCACCTTGAAGCCTGAAAATGTGGAGTCATTCAAGACTCGTTTCGAGGAAGTGGTTCGCTCCAGCATCGAGGACAGGATGCTCACTCGTGAAATCGAAATTGACGATCTGATTCATTTGGATGAATTGACACCGAAGTTCTATTCTGTACTGAAGCAATTCGCCCCATTCGGCCCGGGCAACATGTCGCCCATATTCGTTTCAGAGAATGTGGTTGATAAAGGCTCTGCAAGGATTGTGGGAAACAACCATCTTAAATTGGCAGTGAAACACCATCGTGCCGGCAATGCCATTTTCGATGGAATTGCATTCCAATTGGGAAAACATTACGATGGCATCGCTTCCAAAAGACCTTTCCATATTTGCTTTCATTTGGAAGAAAACAATTTCAGGGGGCGCACCAACTTGCAATTGAACATCAAAGATATTTCATTCGTAGATTGATCAACCGGCTCGCTTGCCATTGTGATTGATCATCTGCATCCGAAGGCCTTGAGGCAACACTTTAAGGATATGGATGAATTCTCCAGCAACCATATGCCTCGACAATACCCTGAAAACCGCTTTCACAGCGAGCTCCACCTCCTCTTCATTTGAAAAATCGCGCCAAGCCGACCGATCATCCTCCTTCACTACTTCGGAAAGGAAATCGGCTATTCGACTAGAAGATTTTTCTTCGGATGGCAATTTCCATCCATCAGCATAAACCGATTTCAATGCCATCGGTAGCTGTGCCATAAGCGAAAACGAGTCCGCCAAGGGTAGGTGATTTCGCAATGCACGAAATACACATCGGGTCATCCGACCAGCACGATCAATGTCGGATGTAGGAAGTTCATGAGCCACTTCATCAATGAATTCGTGACCCTTGCGGGCATAAGCATAAAATTGAAGCGACATGAGGAACTGGCATTCCCCACAAAAGTAATTTCATCAGAAAAATGCGGAAATGACTTTTGTCATGTTCCATGTTGGGAAAAAACCAATCTATTTCAAAAGCTCTCTGGCAATTACGAGCTTTTGGATTTCGGATGTCCCCTCGCCTATGGTGCAGAGCTTGGAGTCGCGATAGAACTTTTCAACTGGAAAATCCTTGGTGTAGCCGTAACCTCCGAATATCTGAACCGCCTCTGTAGAAACACGAACTGCAACCTCGGAAGCGTGATACTTCGCAAACGCAGACTGCTTTGTAACTTTTTGTCCACGGTTTTTCAAATCTGCAGCCTGCATAGTGAGCAGCTCAGCGGCCTCAATTTGTGCAGCCATGTCGGCAAGCTTAAAGCTGATGGCTTGAAAGTCGAAGATAGGCTTGCCAAACTGTTGTCGCTCCTGCGAATATTTTAGAGCAGCTTCAAATGCACCTTTGGCGATACCCAATGACAGGGCAGCGATAGAGATTCGTCCTCCATCCAGGATCTTCATGGCTTGCACAAAACCTTCTCCAATTTGACCGAGCACTTGGCTTTTATGAATACGACACTCTTCGAAAATCAATTCGGCTGTTTCGGAGGCACGCATTCCAAGCTTATTCTCTTTTTTTCCTGCCTTGAATCCAGGTGTTCCGCGCTCAACGATAAACGCAGTGATTCCTTTGCTATCGAGTAGATCACCTGTGCGAGCCAAAACAACAGCAATATCACCGCTTTTGCCATGTGTAATCCAATTCTTGGTTCCATTGATGACCCAATGGTCTCCGTCTTGTTTGGCCACACACTGCATTCGCATGGCATCACTACCGGTGTTGGCTTCGGTAAGACCCCACGCCCCGATGTGTTGTGCGGTGGCTAGCTTGGGCAAGTATTTTTGTTTTTGCTCTTCGTTGCCGAATTGCAAAATATGCCCTGTGCATAACGAGTTATGTGCAGCTACAGAAAGACCTATGGATCCACAAACCTTAGCGATTTCGGAAATAGCGGTTACATACTCGAAATAACCCAACCCTGCACCCCCGTAATTTTCGGGCACCAAAACACCCATCAAACCCAATTCACCCAGTTGTTTAAACACGGGCACAGGAAACTCCTGGGATTCGTCCCAATCCATGAAGTGTGGCCGTATGTTCTTTGCGGCAAAATCGCGAACGGTTTGGGCAATCAATTGCTGGTTCTCGCTGGTCTTGAAATGCATGGGGTGCTGTATTACAGTAATTTGCTTGTGAAGTTGAAGAAATCAACCGTTCCACGAAATTATTCAAAGGTCAGGTAAGGTGCAAGTTTATCAAGTGTTATGGCGTCGATAAGTACCACCTTCTTCAAGTCCTCTATGGATCTGAATGGTCCGTGTTGTTTCTTGTATTGTGTAACAGCTTCCGAAGCCTTTCTGTTCAGATAGGGGTGTCGTAATGTATCGGCATTCATATTCAATTTTCGGATCTCAAAAGGACCAAGCCTCATCCTGGGCAGCAACTCATTGAAGAGGGTTGAGTCTATAGTATAGACCTCCAGCAGTTGATTCAGATAGACAAAACCGCCTAATGATTCTCTGTACCTTACAATCATGCGAGCTCTGCCAGGACCAATGCCTTTGAGCTTGCAAAGCTCTGTAGAATCGGCCCGATTAATGTCTACAAAGGATAAGGTATTCTGCCTGGTATTTTTATGGGTATCGGTATTGATATCGGCTTCTTCTTGCTGTTTTATGGAAACAAAAGGTTCTAATCTCTCACAAATCGCTTTATCCAAAGCATACATTTTTGAAAGATCCTCTTTCTTCCGGAACCGCCCACCTTTGGCAACATAGTTCAAAATGGATTGCGCTTGTTTATCAGACAAACCTAAAAGCATCCACTCATCCTTACTACAAGTGTTAGGATCGAATTGAAAAAGCTCCCCCGTTGACTTAGATTCCGCATAGGATTTTTTGAATGTCTTTGATTGGGAATCGTCTAGCCCAAAATGTTGAAACTCGATTGATAAGGGTCTAGGTGGCCGCGACAAATGATGGTATCGCATACCAAACAAGACCAGTATCTCCGTGAAAATAATAATGAGTAAAACCAACAAGCCTCGACGCTCGCGGGTGGTCAATGACAAATAGGACCGGAGCAACCGGCGGATATTTCTGAAAAGCATGGTGTGAAAAGCATGAGGTTAAGAAATGGTTTCAATCCGTCAATCGTCGTCGTTTTCGGAGAAGGAATCCGGTTCCGGCTTTTTGGGCGCAGTTAAAACCAGATAGAAGAAATAGGCGGTGATTACGGTCACAACCAACATGACCGACGACATGAGTATCAATGCGGATGTGTTCATCAGTGTATTCTCCCTTCTTTTTTGCGTTTTTGATATGCGATGGAAACAAGTACGGAAATAAAGACGAATAACAGGATGAGCATGATCCTTGCGAAATTCATGAACATCTTTTTCTCCTCAAGCGCTGCTATTTCGACAGGATCGTTGGAGGCTGCGATTTGAGCGTCAATACCCGCGTGTGTGATTTGCTTGATGATGGACGAGTTATCAAGCACCCAGCCATTTTGAATGGCACCAACCCAATCGTTATCGACGGGTTTGATTAATGCGCCCATGAAAACGAAGAAAAGTAGGAACGGTGTAACCCATTTGATAATGAAACGGAAAAACGTAGGGATGACGATGTCGCCTCCCCGATTGATCTCCTTCCAGCCTTTGTCCATTCCGAAAATCCAAGCGAACAGGACCGTCTCCGCCAAGGCGAAAAATACCAGTGCAACCGTGCCCGCCCAATTATCATATTCGTCAAACACCCCTTGTTGATAGAAGAAAACCGTCGGTAATCCCATGATCAGGGTGATCAATCCGAAAGACCATGCACCTTTCTTTTGACTCCATTTGAATTCATCACGCATGAATCCCATCCATGGCGTTCCCATGGCCAGTGATGATGTGATACCTGCGAAGAAGAGCAGTCCGAACCACATCACTCCCGCCAAGACGGAAAGCAGCGGACCCCATTGCTCAAACAGATACGGCATGGTTTGGAATGCCATACCGAATCCTGCATTCTCTTTCAACCAATCCACGCCGAGGTAACCGGCAGCAATTGGAATCACGATTAGTGAACCCAAAACAACTTCCACGAACTCATTCATGAAACCGGCCGATACTGCATTCAGGGCAATGTCATCCTTGGAGCGCACATAGGCTGCGTAACATTGGATGGTACCCATGCCCACCGAAAGGGTGAAGAAAATTTGTCCTGCAGCAGCCAACCAAACTTTGGGGTTGGTCAATGAGTCATATTGTGGAGTCCAAAGGAAATTCAAACCTTCCCATGCACTTGCCTCAGGATGTTCTGGTGTAGCACCACTGGTGCCTAGGGTGAGCCCTTTGAAAGCAAGGAAAATACCGAATATAATAAGCAGCGGCATACCGATCTTGGCCACCTTTTCAACCCCACCTAATCCAGTTGACAAGATGTAGGTGTTGAGTAAAAGACAGAAGATGTAAAATATGACTGCTTCATAAGGTATTCCAGTGGTACTGGTGGAGATGTCGATATAGTTGCCGAAGAAGGCGGCCACATCACCTTGTGCCATATTATCGAAAGTGCCAAGAATGGAATGGAAAACATAAGCCATGGTCCAGCTCTCGATATAACAGTAATAAGCAGCTACTGCGATATTGGTGAATATTCCAAAGACGCCTATATATTTCCAAAAAACCCTTTTGTCCAAAGAATCGAACATGAAAGGTGTTGAATGGTGTCCTTTTCTGCCTCCGAAGCGCCCTGTAGCCCATTCGATCCAAAGCAATGGAATACCCATCAGCAGGAAGCAAACCAAATATGGAATTATAAATGCACCTCCGCCATTTTCAACGGCTTGCACCGGGAACCTCAGGAAGTTGCCTAAGCCCACGGCGTTACCTGCCATGGCTAGAACCAATCCGACTCGCGTTCCCCAGGAATCACTCTTGATAGAGCTCATATAGTATCAGGGTTTAATGAACCCCAAGTTTCAGAAAAATAATTGGATTGACCAAACCGCGAAAAATGCGAAACCTATTTTTTCTTAAAAACCGCTGCCGCCTTACCTTGATTGATAGCGTATCCTTGATAATCGATTACAACAGTTCCCCTTCCCGAGGTTTTCTTGCCCTTTTCCTCCGGAATGCGTTCAAAGTCGCCAGTCAGTCCCAGCGGTATTTCATTTTTCCTCACATCAAAAGTAAACTGTACCCGAGATGGCATATCGTAATTTTCCGCCTTAGCGGGATAAGTGAAATCCATGATAAAGGTTCCTTCATTACGCGTAGTGGCCTCCAGCTTGCGTACAATTTTGCGGTCAGGATCGACCCACATGGTGGCTATCAGGATTTCAGATGAAGGGTCGCCGGGTACAATTTTGGCAACAACGGTATTTACACCTGAAAGCACTTCATTCTTCACGAATATGGCGGTATGACCTGCATCCATCAATTGGCCAGGCGAAAAATTCATGCCTCGCTTGGGCAACAATGAGAAGCCGGGCGCCTTTACCTTTACCTTATCGGGATGCATGAACCATATGGTTCCTTCCTTAACGGGGATTTTAAGAAAGCTCACATCGATCTTAATCCTGGCTTTCGCCTCATAATCCTTCACCGCGTTGAATCGGTCGCGGACTTCGCGCATCAGTTGATTCACATCCAAACTTTGACCAACAAGGGCATGCGAAACCGAAATCCAAGCAAACAGCAACAATATCTTTTTCATGAGAGTATATCCTTCTTGTTAAAACCGAACCATGTTACTCCGAGGAATACAACAATGTGCAACAACAGCACTCCCACGGAAAGTAGGATGTCGGCAGTAGCGAGAGGCTCTTCGAAAAAGAGCTTCCAGGAACCCATGTAAGTGGTGAACAGATAAGGCTTTACAACCCTGAACACGCTCAAGTCGATGGCTGAAATGACGATAAAGGAAATAATCACAGTCATGGTCATAATGATGGGTCCGATGGAGTTGCTTGCGAATGAGGAGAACATGTAAGAAAGCGCTGCAACACACCACATGGCTACCAAGCCGAATCCGAAGGCAGAGGCCAATCTCCACAAGACATCGGCCTCGGAGAACACATAAATGGTGTTTCGAATCACAATCAGATCGCCCGTTCCCATAATCAAAACACCCAAAACAAGACTGCTCAAAGCCATCCAAAAAATAAGCACAGCGGTGTATATCATGGCTGCGAAGAATTTAACCAGTACAACCTGCCTTCTACTGATTGGTCGCGTAAGCAACACACGCAGCGTTCCCGAAGCCGACTCCCCGGCTAGCAAATCGCCCGCCACCAATGCGATTAGGAAAGGAATGTGTACATACAAAGTAGCAAGGATGATGTAGCTGGCGAGATAGCCGTTTAACAAATCTCCTTGGAAATCGAAAGCCTCCTTCAGGTTTTGAAGGCTGAATTCGATATAGGTTTGACCATCGATGTAGAGTGCGATTTGAATCAGCGGAACCAAAAGTCCTATAGCTGCAAATCCTATGTAGGTCCTGGGCTTGCAGAAGATCTTGTATAACTCGAACCGCAATAAAGCAATCATCTCACACCAGGTTTAGGAAGTAATCTTCTAGCTTTCGAACAGGAACAACTGAGCGAACCGATATGCCGCTTTCCACCAAAATGGCTATCATTCCAGAAACTTTTGACCGATCCATTTCCATTTGGACCACATTTGCAGAAGTGATTTGCGCTTGGTTGGCCCATTGCTTGGCAACCACTAAATTGCAGACCATCTCGGGCTGATCACATTCAACAGAAACCTTCAACGCGTTGCCGCCAAGGAGCTCGACCACTGAACCCTCAACAGAGACTTTTCCCTTGTTAATGATGACCATCCTGTTGGCCATCATTTCCACTTCGCTTAACAGATGCGAGGAAAGGATAACGGTTTTACCCATTTCGCGCCCTAATTTTATAATCAATTCGCGGATGTCTACGATGCCTTGGGGGTCGAGACCATTGGATGGCTCATCCAACACCACCAATTCGGGATCATGCACCAGTGCTTGAGCGATTCCAAGTCGCTGCTTCATACCCTGCGAAAACTTGCGAACCTTGTCATGGGCACGATCTTGCAATCCCACCAACTCCAAAACCTCTTCCACCCTGTTTCTACCTATAGATTTGTTGTTGAGTGATGAGAGCATTTTGAGGTTGTCGTAGGCAGACAAAAATCCGTAGAGATCGGGTTTTTCGACAATGACCCCCATTCGCGACATGATTTCTTCTCGGTTGGACTCCAAAGGCAGACCGAATATCCTAATCTCACCACTGGTAGGTTTTACCAAGGAGGTGATCATACGCATGGTGGTGCTTTTTCCGGCACCATTGGGACCCAAGAAGCCGAAGATATCGCCTTTGAAAACAGTGAAGTCAATGCCCTTTACGGCATCAAAATCCTGGTAGGTTTTACTCAACCCTTTGACCTGAAGGATGGGGTGTTGTTCCATTGCCTACTGAACAAAAGTGAAGGACAAAAAGATTGGATTGAGGAATAATTTTGATGCATTGCCTCCAACCTATCCGCGATAAGCGACATAAAACCCTCTATATCAGTGTCAAATGAGGGTGGGTAGGGGTTGTGGTTATGGTGCCCAAATCGTATATTTGCGCCTCTTAAAAATCAACACCTTAACACATACTTTCATATGCAAAGCAAAGGCGCAATTAAGTTTTTAGGAATCGCGATGTTCGTCGCGTGCCTTTATTCCCTATCCTTTACTCTGGTTACCCGGATGGCGGAGAACAAGGCCCGCGAGGCGGCTGGTTCCGATCAGGTAGCCTATCAGAACTACTTGGACTCCCTCTCAAGCGAGCCCGTTTACAACCTCTTTGTCAAAGAATATTCCTTCCGTGAGTCCAAGGAAAGGGAATTGAACCTGGGTCTTGACCTTAAGGGGGGTATGAATGTGACTTTGGAGGTATCCGTAGTGGATCTGATCCGTTCACTAGCCAACAACAGCACCGACCCAACCTTCAACAAGGCTATCGATGAAGCCATCCAGATGCAGAAGAACAGCCAAAAGGATTTCGTAACGCTGTTTGGTGAAGCATTTGCCAAGATCGATCCCAATGCGAAGCTGGCTGCTGTTTTTGGTACCATGGAATTGCAAGACCGTGTCACCTTCAGCTCTACCAATGAGCAAGTGCTTGCCATCGTTCGTCAAGAGGCTGACGATGCCATAAACCGTTCCTTCAACATCCTTCGTACCCGTATCGACAAGTTCGGCGTTACGCAACCCAACATCCAACAATTGGGATCGGGTCGCATATTGGTAGAGCTTCCTGGTGTTAAGGAGCCAGAGCGTGTGCGCAAGCTTCTCCAAGGAACTGCCCGACTCGAGTTTTGGGAGACTTGGGAGAACCAACAGGTGTTAGACTACCTTCAAAAGGTGAATGAAAAACTTCGCAACGAGGGCAAAAAAGATTCCTTGCTTGCTACTACAACCGATACTACAGCCACCAAGGATACAACCGCTGTAGGAGATGCAACAAAAGATACTACCGCTACTGCCTCAACAGACACCGCTGCATCGGATTTGTTGAGCCAAATCAAGAACGACACCTCCGCTGCCGCAACAGACACATCTGCGAATTCTTTCGAAGCTTTTGCCAAAGAGAATCCACTCTTCGCTGTGTTACAAGCTGCTGTTTCGCAACAAGGCGAAATCCGCCCCGGTCCAGTCGTAGGCTTTGCTCCAATCAAAGACACAGCCAAAGTGAATGCCATTTTCTCCAGGGACGATATCAAGGCTATGCTTCCAAAGAATTTGAAAATGCTTTGGGGCGTGAAGCCACCTGAAAAGGACGCTCAGTACCTTGAACTGGTAGCTGTTAAAACAAATGGCCGCGACAACAATCCACCTTTGGATGGTGGCGCTATTGCAGATGCTCGTCAGGATTTCGGACAATTCAACAGCAAGCCTGAGATTTCCATGCGTATGAATGCCGAAGGAGCTCAAACATGGAAGCGCCTCACCGCTGAAAATGTAGGAAAGAGCATTGCCATCGTACTCGATGATAATGTTTATTCCTATCCAACTGTACAGGGTGAAATCGCTGGAGGAAATTCATCTATCACCGGCGACTTTGACATCAATGAAGCAAAGGACTTGGCCAACATTCTGAAAGCAGGTAAGCTTCCAGCTCCCGCCCGCATCGTGGAAGAGGCGGTTGTTGGACCATCATTGGGTGAAGAAGCCATCAGTTCAGGGCTTATGTCATTTGTGATCGCCCTGTTGCTCATTCTGGTCTTTATGGCGTTTTACTACAGCAACGCTGGTTGGGCAGCCGATGTGGCATTGTTCGTAAACATCTTCTTCATTTTTGGAGTACTAGCCTCGCTGGGTGCTGTGCTTACACTTCCTGGTATCGCAGGTATCGTGCTTACCCTTGCCCTTGCGGTAGATGCCAATATCATTATCTACGAAAGGATCCGTGAAGAGTTGGCAGCAGGCAAAGGGACCCGATTAGCTATTGCAGATGGTTTCAAGATGGCTTATTCTTCAATCATCGATGCTAACGTTACCTCCATACTTTCAGGAATCATTTTATATGTGTTCGGCTCTGGACCAATCCAAGGCTTCGCCACCACTTTGATCATCGGTATTTTGGTTTCGATGTTCACTGCCATCTTCGTAACCCGTCTTATTTTCGAATGGCGTCTTGACAAAAACAAATCCGTGAAGTTCTCTACGCCACTAACAGAGAACGCCTTTAAGAACATCAACATCGATTGGATCGGCAGACGCAAGCTTTACTACACTATTTCCTCCGTAATTATCATTGCCGGTATCGCATCCATGTTTGTACGGGGCTTCAGCACCGGAGTGGATTTCAAAGGAGGTCGCTCCTATGTTGTACGATTCGATCAGGATGTAAGTTCTGCTGATATCCGCGAAAAGCTGGCCACACCATTCGGTTCGGCTCCGGAGGTAAAAACCTTCGGCCCATCAAATCAGGTGAAGGTGACCACCACTTATATGATCAACGACAACTCTACCGATGCCGATGACAAAGTGGAATCAACCATGATTGCTGCACTGGGTATCCAGGCAGATCAAATCATGAGCTCTCAAAAAGTGGGGCCAACCATTGCTGACGACTTGAAAGTTTCTTCTATGTATGCGGTGGTGTTTTCTCTTATTGTGATCTTCCTTTACATCGTATTGCGATTCCGCAAGTGGGCCTTCGGTACAGGAGCGGTTATTGCCCTATTCCACGATGTATTAATCACCTTGGGATTGTTCTCGTTATTGTGGGGTATTTTGCCTTTCTCGTTGGAAATCGACCAAGCCTTTATCGCTGCGATTTTGACAGTGGTGGGTTATTCAATCAACGATACAGTAATTGTGTTTGACCGTGTCCGTGAAAACCTGGCGTTGCATGAGAAATGGAATTTGAAGGATGTACTTAACAAATCCCTCAATGCCACCCTTAGCCGTACCATCAACACCTCGTTGACCATCTTCTTCGTGCTGATGTCCATATTCATTTTCGGAGGCGAGGTTATCCGTGGATTCACATTTGCTTTGTTGATTGGTATTGTCGTTGGAACTTACTCATCCTTGTGCATTGCCTCTCCAATCGTACACGATTTGCTCTCCAAGAAGAAATCTTGAGAGTAACTCCATCTATTTAAACAAAAAGCCCCGCTATCCGCGGGGCTTTTTGTTAGTTACTTTTTCCCATTAAAGTACGCGTCGCCGCTTTAGTGTTCCACCTTTGGTGTCGTTTACGGTACTCATAACTAAAAAGGCATTCGGATCGATGCGTTCTACCTCGGTTTTTAATCGTGTTATTTCCAAGTTGGTGATAACGGTAAAAAGCACATCCAACTCTTTCTCGGCTTCTCCCTCTCGGCGGTAGCCACCCTTAGCCCTGTATACGGTAACACCGCGACCCAGTTTTTCGGTGATCATAGCCCTAATTTCCTCGTTTTTGGTAGATATGATGGTAACACCTGTATATTCCTCGATTCCGTGTACAATAAAATCAATCGTTCTTGATGCTACCAAGTAAGTCAGCAGTGAGTAGAGTGCAGGTTCGATACCAAGCAGCCATGCGGCAAATGAGAAAATGATGAGGTTAATCAGCAAAATAACTGCGCCAATGGACATCGGGGTCTTTTTACTTAAGTAGAGTGCCAGAATTTCGGTGCCATCTATAACGCAACCCGATCTTACCGCCAAACCGATTCCCAACCCGAGAAAGAACCCACCGAACACCGATATCAGCAATTTATCGTTGGTTACAATTTCAAAATTGAAGAAGTACAAAGCCATGGCCAAGCCGCAAATGGCAGCAATGGTTTTTACTGCAAAGCGTTTACCCATTTGGAAATATCCCATCAGTACAAACGGAATGTTGAATGCCACAATGAGCAAAGGCAAACCGGCGTCGGTAAGCAGAGCGGTTAACAGTGAGATACCTGTTACACCACCATCGATAAAGTCGTTTGGAAGAAGGAAACCTTTCAGTCCGAGTGTTGCTGAAGCAATTCCCAGCAGGGTCATAAGCACATCGAAAAAGAGCCTTCGATTGGCCAGTTTACGCAAGTAAGCCTTGCGTGTCATCAATGTGGTTGCTGCCATGGTTATGGTTGTAATCAACAAAAATAAGATCCGTTGGCGGAGGTAACCAACCTCGATCCAAGTTGTTTTCCATATGGCTATCTTTGAAAATCGAATTATATCCCATGCTCGCTCACACCCTTTTGTTTTTGGAAAGCATCGGCACCGGTGAACTTTTTGTGATTCTGCTTTTCATTTTGTTGTTTTTCGGATCAAAGAAGATACCCGAGCTGGCCAGGGGATTGGGCAAGGGCATGAGGGAGATGAACGATGCCATGCGTGGGATAAAGGACGAGATCCGAACCCAAGCCCATATAGAAGATGGCAACAAAATGATTGAAGAGGTTCAAAAAGAGGTTCGTGACTTGTCTAAAATGGAACCCTCCGACAATGCTGTGAGCCGAGAAGATTCTCCCAAAGCATCAAATAGCTGATTTACAAATATTTATTTGCCAAGAATGGTATCAAGGGCTTGATTTCATATTAGCCGAGCATTTTTTCTATTTTTTTTGATTACCCCCCTATTTTTTAACACACTGTTCGAATTTTTTGTCTTTTTTGAGGTATACCCCCTATTTTTTTAGGTACTTTTGCCAAAAATCCCATCAAAATCATGTCAACCCTAAGAATTAAGGCCATCGAAACCGCTATGGCACGAGTTCCAAGTACAGTAACTACCCCTGAGGGTAAAATCTCCGATTATTTCGGTCAAAATGTTTTCGACCGGGACACCATGCAGAAGTTTTTATCGAAGGAGTCCTTTCGCCAGGTCAAGGACGCCATAGAAAGCGGACATCAGATCGAGCGCCGTGTGGCAGAACAGGTGGCTACCGCCATGATGGCATGGGCCATATCGAAAGGAGCTACCCATTACACACACTGGTTCCAACCATTGACGGGAACAACAGCCGAAAAACACGATTCCTTTTTTGAATTGGCTGATGGCTCGAAGCCGATTGAAAACTTTTCTTCCAGTGCATTGGTACAGCAGGAGCCGGATGCATCCTCGTTTCCTAGCGGAGGAATTCGAAACACTTTCGAAGCCCGAGGTTATACCGCTTGGGACCCCACTTCGCCTGCTTTTATTATGGAGAGCCCATCTGGAAAAACCCTGTGCATACCTACTGTATTTGTTTCTTACACCGGAGAGACCTTGGATTACAAGGCGCCATTGTTGAAAGCTCTTCACGAATTGAACGAGGCAGCAGTGCCCGTTTGCCAATATTTCGATAAGAATGTAACAAAGGTCAATGCTACACTGGGTATCGAGCAGGAATACTTCTTGGTGGATATAGCCATGTTTAATGCTCGTCCCGATTTGGAAACAACGGGGCGCACCTTGTTCGGACATATCCCCGCCAAGGGCCAACAGCTCGAAGACCACTACTTCGGTTCTATCCCACCCCGGGTGTACTCTTTCATGGTGGACATGGAAATTGAATCGTTCAAGTTGGGTATTCCTCTCAAAACCCGACACAACGAAGTTGCTCCCAACCAGTTTGAATGTGCCCCCGTGTTTGAGGAAATCAATCTCGCGGTTGACCACAACCAGCTTTTGATGGATGTGATGGACCGTGTTGCGCGCAAGCACAACTTCAAAGTATTGTTGCATGAGAAACCCTTTGCGGGGATTAATGGAAGCGGCAAGCACAACAACTGGTCGCTGGTAACCAACACTGGAGTGAATCTGCTTTCTCCTGGCAATTCTCCCAAAACCAATCTTCAGTTTCTCACCTTCTTCGTAAACACCATAAAGGCCGTATACGACCATGCCGACCTGCTCCGTGCCAGTATTGCTTCCGCCAGCAACGATCATCGGTTGGGAGCCAACGAAGCGCCTCCTGCAATCATGTCGATCTTTTTAGGAACACAGCTCAGCCATGTTCTGGATGAAATTGAGAAGTCGGTTGGCAAAGCCAAAATGACTCCCGAGGAAAAAACCCAAATCAAATTGAACATCGGGCGCATCCCTGAAATCCTGCTAGACAACACCGACAGGAATCGTACATCCCCATTCGCTTTCACAGGAAACAAGTTTGAGTTCCGTGCTGTAGGATCATCTGCCAACAGCTCCAATGCCATGCTCGTTTTGAACACCATTGTAGCGAACCAGCTGAAGGAATTCACAAAGGAGGTGGATGCCCTGATCGCGAAAGATGTGAAAAAGGACGAAGCTATTTTACAAGTGCTGCAGCAGTACATTGTTCATTCTAAGAAAATCCGCTTCGAAGGAAACGGTTATGGCGAAGAATGGAAAGCGGAGGCTCACAAGCGAGGACTATCCAACATCACTACTACCCCATTGGCACTCGATGCTTATGTGTCGAAGAAGTCGATGAAGCTTTTCGAAGTGAACAATATATTCTCCCACCGCGAACTGGAAGCACGACACGAGATTTTGCTAGAAACTTACATGAAAAAGATCCAAATTGAATCCAGGGTGATGGGCACGGTGGTGCTAAACCACATAGTGCCTTGTGCCATTAAATACCAAACCGAGCTGATTCGAAATGTTGAAGGCTTGAAAGGTCTTGGATTGAAAGACGAGCACTTCCGCATTCAAATGGAGCTTATCAAAGAGATTTCGGAGCATGTGGCTATAATCAAAACCAAGGTTGATGAGATGGTGGATGAACGCAAGAAGGCGAATAAAATAGAGAGCGCCCGTGAGAAGGCCATTGCCTACTGCGACAAAGTGCGTCCGCATTTCGATGAAATCCGGTACCATGTGGACAAGCTAGAGCTCATAGTAGACGATGCCAGCTGGCCACTTCCAAAGTACCGCGAAATGCTTTCGGCAAGATAAAAATCTGTTATTAAACCCCTAAAGAGCCGGATATCCCACAGGAAATCCGGCTCTTTTTTTGAACTTTTTACCCTAATCCGACATTATATTTGCTTGACAAATAAACATTCCACGGTGTTTGTCGTTAATTAGAGTAACATTAACTATCTGAATCTCATGATGATTAAAAACTCAACCCAGTTTAGATTATTTTCTCTTCCAGCATTGGCCCTGCTGCTTCTATTCAGCAGCTGCGAAAAGGATGAAAGTACAGAAACACCTCCCACTACTCCACCAATTCCTTCGATGTCTATCGAAATCGAGAATGTGGTTCCATTCGGTACTGGAAATAATTTCACAACATTGAAGTTCGACACTTTTTATGTCAATACAGCAGCAGACACCTTTTCGGTGAGCATGTTTAAATACTTCCTTTCGAACATCAGACTCATCAAAGCAGATGGCGCCGAACAGAAAATACCCAACACTTATTTCCTCGTAGACCATGCCAAGCCAGCATCAAAAATGCTCGATCTATTTGATGTTCCTGAAGGAAATTACACTGGAATTCGTTTCACTATCGGAATCGATAGCATTGATCATACGATTGAAAATAAAACACTTTTGGAACTGGCAGATAACAATGGTATGTATTGGCCAACACCATGGTTCGAATATATTCACTTAAAATTGGAGGGCAATGTAAAACCCAACGATAGCCTTTATGTAATTCATATAGCAGGTCATCAAGGATTAAACTCAAACTACAAGCATGTAACAATTCCATTTAGTAACAACGGAGGTGGAAGCTATGATGAACTCAAGATTGTGCAAGGGAAAAAGCCAACTCTCCACCTTTATACCAATCTAATGGAAATTTTTCTAGACCAAAACAACAACCCCATAAACATTACAGTTACACCCTCAGTCACGAGTACTGGACCTGAAGCAACAATCTTGGCGAATGGCTATTCCAATATGATCATTTACAGTCACCTTCACAACGAATAACCTGAGCCGAATTACGCAATGAATCGCAAGCGATTAGGATTATTACTTTTCGGTTTAGCAACACTTCAAGTAGCTTCATCCTGCAAAAAGGATGAAGAACAATGTTTAGCTGGCTCTGGTGGCGGAGCATCATTGGTCCTCTACCCGCAGCACCACGGAGACCCGATCATTGGTATTCCCGGTTATGTAGACTCCGCATTTATTAAATTCAACGCATCCGATTTCTCTGGTGACGACCCCAGCAAATATGACTTGGTTATTGCTGGAGAAGTGGGTTCAAACAATATTAGAGTCAATGGTCTGAAGTGTGGAAAGTACTACATATTCATGACTGGAAAGGACACGAATTTGGTTGTAGTAGATCAGCAAAGAGTTAAAGGTGGTATACCTTTTACCATTGAAGAGGGTTTTTCAGAGACCAAATCAGTTATTGTACCAGTTACGGAAGATTAACAAATCTTCGATTTCACCCGAATTAAAAATGCCCCGCATAATTGCGGGGCATTTTAGTTATTAGCAACTAGGCTTTGTCCTTAGTCGACGATGAAACGCCCTGTCTTGCGCTCACCATTGATCTCAATAATGATGAAGTGCATGCCTTTTGAAGCGTTTGTCATATCATGTTCAATAGCGTTAGGTCCTTCCGAAACACCATAAGCGCTATTTTGATACACTACGCGTCCAAGCATGTCTGCAATGGTAACGCTGGCTTCACCTTTTATGTCGGATACAAACTCGAATGCAGTGTTGCCGCTGGTGGGGTTCGGGCTTACAAAAACTTGGGATGCATCGATGCTCTCAACAGCCACAGACTGTCCCTGATCACCCAATCTCCAGTTTGTACCAGAGGTGCTGATACGAAGGGTGTAGCAGGATGATGTGCTGAACGCGCCTTGGTAACCGATAACACGAACGAAATAGGTGCCCGTTTTCGTGGCGTTGCGAATAATTTGCTCCGAACTCGTTCCTGTAAGTGTGCCGCTGCCCAATACAGTGGAGGCATTGCTGGAGTACAAGTAAACATCATAGTCGAAGGGAAGTGTGCTCAAGTTTACCTTCACACGGGTAGCTCCCGATACAGTGGTAAAGCGATACCAATCAACATCCGTTGAAGAACCGATTGTAGCCGTCAAATTGGTATTGAGCTGGGAAGTGGTAAGAATTTTGGCTGTTCCCGAAGTGTTGTTTGACTCATAAGGATCTGTGCATCCAGAAGCCGCCAAAGTGGTGAAGGTTCCTGAAGTTGAAAACGCGCCGAGTGTACCACTGCAATTGGCTTGCACCTGGAACTCATAAGCTGTGGAAGCAGTGAGTGAGGAGATGTTTGCGGAAGTACCGGTGGCCGTAGCGTTTGTCCATGTGGTGGAGCTAACCGTTTTGTAACGGTAATTGTAGCCTGTGGCACCAGACAAAGCTGCCCAATTCAAAGTGGCGGAGCTGGAGGTTACGCTGGTGGCGCTCAAACCAGATGGGGTACCACATGTGGTTCCTGAACCTGAAGTAGTAAAGTTTCCCGAGGCTGAGAATGAACCCAAAGTACCGTTACAGTTGGCCTGAACTTGGAATTCGTAGCTGGTTGAGGAAGACAAACCGCTGATACCAACGGATGTTCCTGTGGATGTGGTCGAGATCCATGGCAAGGTAACAGTTCCGACAGAACGATACTGAACATTATAAGAAGTTGCTCCGGTGACAGCGGCCCAGTTCAAGGTAGCAGAGGATGTAGTAACATTCGTTGCAGCGAGACCAGTTGGAGTGCCGCAGCTTGCTTGGTTCGGAGGAACACATCCCAACGAAGTCAACAAACCAGGACGAGATGATGTAATTGCAGCATTCATGCGAGAAGCTTGTCCGGCTGTGAACATATTCATACATCCATCATCAGTGTAATCCATGTAGTTCATGAACATATCACCATTGGGACCATTGCTGCAAGTTACTTTTGGAAACGATGGGCAACCATAATTGGATGTCTGCTGCGTGGGTGTGTCGGAAACCAAATCAGATCCGCAGTTGGCATCACCCCAGATATGCCTCAGGTTTAAATAGTGTCCTACCTCATGCGTGCCGGTACGACCTAAATGATAAGGAACAGAAGTTCCAGGAGCACTAGGACCACCTACCGAACCGGTTAGCAGAACAACACCGTCGGTGCTTGCCGAACCACCTGGGAATTGAGCATAACCCAACAACCCTCCGCTCAAGTTACAAACCCATACATTCAAATATTGTGAAGTGTTCCAAGCATCGCTACCACCTTGTGCAGTGAACTTCATAGCATTGTTTGAACTAAAAGCCGAAACCGTTGTGGAACGACGAACGATACCAGTCGTAGGGTTTCCATTTGGATCGCGTTGAGCCAAACAAAACTGAATGTTTGTATTTACAGACACCCCTTGGAAAGCGGCCGGGGTGTTATTCGCGTCTGCATTGAGTCTTGCAAAGTCCTTGTTGAGGACATCCAACTGGGCAAGAATTCTTGCGTCGGAAATATTCAAGGAAGCTGTGTTGTACAAGACATGGAAAACTACTGGAATGGTAACCACCATGCCTGTCTTCTCGTTGCCTTGGGAAATTAACTGACGGGTTTGAGTCTCAATTTGCTCCATACGAGCCTCTAGACCAGGGTCTTGAGCTTTCTGCTGGTCCAAATAATGCATGGTACCGCAGTTGCGATGATTTTGAGAGATCGAGGTCATTGTGAAAGTGATCATGACCAAAGCTGTTGATAATAGACTTTTAAGGTTCATAAGCAGATAGGTTTTTAGTGTTTCAAATGTAGGTACACACAAGTATACGAGTCAATTTTGATTTGTAGTATTTATTCTCTGTTGGCCTAAAATACAATTGATTGAATACCTGATGTTTACAGTATTTTGATGTTTATATTTTGTTAGAATCTCTAACAATTTGGATCATGTTTTTGATATATACCTTTTTCTTTTTTTCTTTGCTTCCCTATAACACACAGTACCAAAATCAAAACACCAAACAGAATCATGATGAGCCGTATCAAATGCCTGATCTTCATACTGGTAGCTCTTTTCGCGCTCCCGGTGGCCGCACAAAACAAAAAAGCCCCCAAGAGCAAGACTCGCAAAGCCGATAAGGCATACAACATGGCTAACTACGCCAAAGCCATAGAACTTTACAAAAAGTCCTATGTAAAACACAAGTCCAAGAATGACAAAGCCGCTACTGCTTACAAAACTGGACAATCCTACCTAAAGCTTAGCAATTGGAAAGAAGCCCTCAACTGGTTTGAAAAGTCGGTAAACGACGGCAACAAAGACCCAAATGCCACTTGGATGTATGCCGAGTGTTTGCGTGCCAATGGTCGTTATGACGAGGCTATCGCCAAATACAACGCTTACAAGGAAATGGCTCCTGAGGATACTCGCACTGCCGGTGCTATTGCCGCCTGTACTACGGCGCAAGGCTGGAAAGACAAACCAACCCGTGCTGTAGTTGAAAATGCTGGAGTTCTAAACAGCAAATACTATGATTTCGCTCCTACCCAATCCAATAACGAAAAAGGTGTCTTCTTCACCTCTTCTCGTATGGAGTCTACCGGAAACACCAATGATGGATGGTACGGTGAAAAGTTCTTCGATTTGTTCACCTCGTCTATGGATAACAACGGCAAATGGAGCACCCCAGTTGCAGTTCCAGCCCCTGTTAACTCCAGTGCCTCCGATGGAACTTCTGCATGGGATGCCAAAAGCAAGACTTTATATTTCTCTCGTTGTGGAAAAATCAAAGGTAAAGAAGGCGTATGCCGACTTTATATGTCGGTTTATGATGGCTCAAAGTGGAGCGACCCTCAACCACTTCCATTTGCCACCGAAGATTACAACACTGGACACCCTGCCGTAAGTGAAGATGGCAATACGCTCATTTTCTCATCCGACATGCCTGGCACGGTTGGTGGCAAGGATTTATATATGTCTACCAAAGACGCATCTGGTAATTGGAGCGCACCTGTAAGCCTCGGCGGTGCCATCAACACCACTTCTGACGACATGTACCCCACCCTTTCCGTAAACAAGCTATACTTCGCTTCTGCAGGACATTTAGGTATGGGTGGTCTTGATATTTTCTCCGCTACCAACAACGGAGGAACATGGGGTGATATCACCAACATGCAATCCCCTATCAACTCGCCAGCCGATGATTTCGGAATCATGTTCCTTGAATCTACCAATGGATTTATTTCCTCTAACAGGGATGGCGGTCAAGGCGCAGATGACATTTACACTTTCCGCATACCTCCTCCTGTATTCAGCGTTTCTGGTCGCGTATATGATACCGACACAAAAGAAAGTATTCCTGATGCAACAGTGGAATTGTTTGGTAGCGATGGAACCTCCCTCAGCGTTCGTACTGGATCGGATGGTGTTTACCGTTATCAGTTGAATCCAGAAACCAAGTATAAGATCTCCGCTTCCTACACTGGCTACCTTACCAAGTTCTTGGAAGTATCTACTGTGGGACTGATGGACTCCAAAGATTTCGTTGGCGATTTCGACTTCCCGTTAAAGTCTACTGCTAAACCAATCGAGTTGGTAGACATTTTCTACGATCTTGACAAAGCCACCTTGCGCGATGATTCCAAGAAGGAGCTTGACAACCTTATCAAAATCCTCTCTGAAAATCCAACCATCACCATCCGTATCGAAGCTCACACCGATTCTCGTGCAACTGATGAATACAACAACGACCTTTCCAAGCGCAGGGCTAAGTCGGTTGTAGATTACCTAGTTAAAAACGGAGTTGACAAGGATCGTTTGAGCTCTGAAGGCTTTGGTGAAACCAAGCTTCGTGTGAGCGATGCTGAAATCGAAAAGCTAGCATCTGAAGAAGAAAAAGAAGCTGCTCACCAGAAAAACCGTCGCACCGAGTTCAGCGTACTTGGAACTGATTTCGTTCCAAAGAAGAAGTAGTTAATTCAACATAACCAACGGAAAGCATCCTGAACGGGATGCTTTCCATGTTTATATACATGTCCGATTCAAATAGATATGAGTCCCGAGGCGTTTCCTCCTCGAAAGAGGATGTGCACAAAGCCATCCGGGACACCGATAAAGGGCTTTATCCAAAAGCCTTTTGCAAGGTTGTACCCGACATTCTGACGGGTGATCCCGATTGGTGCACCATCATGCACGCCGATGGCGCGGGTACGAAATCCTCGCTGGCTTATGCATATTGGAAAGAAACCGGAGACCTGTCCGTTTGGAAAGGTATCGCACAGGATGCCATTGTAATGAACACGGACGACCTGTTATGCGTTGGAGCATTCAACAATATTTTGATCTCATCTACCATCGGTAGAAATAAGATGCTGATTCCAGGCGAAGTGATTGAAGCCATCATCAAGGGTACTGAAGAGTTTCTTGAAAGGATGCGTTCTTTGGGCGTGGGAATTTGGTCGACCGGAGGTGAAACGGCAGATGTAGGCGATTTGGTTCGTACCATCATTGTAGATAGCACTGTAACTGCTCGGATGCGCCGCTCGGATGTTATATCCAATCATAGAATCCAACCCGGCAATGTCATCGTGGGATTGGCCTCCTTTGGTAAAGCAACCTACGAAACCGAATACAATGGTGGCATGGGCAGTAACGGACTCACATCTGCGAGACATGATGTTTTCGGAGCAGACTTAAGGAACCGTTATCCAGAAACCTACGACAGCGCCATAGATCCATCCATGGTTTATACTGGTTCGAAAGCGCTTACGGATGAAATTTCAATCAGTGATGCCTTTTCAGGATTCAATGGCACTGTACATGCCGGCAAACTCGTTTTATCGCCTACTCGAACTTATGCGCCTGTGATGAAAAAAATATTGGATGCATTCAGATCCGAAATCAACGGAGTGGTACATTGTTCGGGTGGCGGTCAAACCAAAGTGATGCATTTTATTGAAAGTGGACATGTTATCAAGGATAACTTGTTCCCCTTCCCTCCCCTGTTCGAATTGATTCAAGAGCAATCGAAAACTCCATTACAGGAAATGCTGAAGGTATTCAATTGCGGACATCGTATGGAAATTTATGTGGATGAAAGCATCGCGAATGATATCATTTCGATCAGCAAATCTTTCGGTATTGATGCTAGGATTGTAGGACGAGTAGAGCCATCGGAGAACAAGAAACTGACCATTTCACACAATGGAGTCAATTGCGAATACTGATTTAAAATTAGGATATGGATTCGCTGATTGAAAAGCTGGAGTCACTCAAGCACAGGTATGAGGAGATCGGGACGCAACTAGGCGACCCTGGTGTCATAGCAGATCAAAAAAGATTTCGTGCGCTGACCAAGAGTTGGCGCGATCTCGAAAAAATAGTTGATGCCTATAAGAAGTACAAATCGGCATTGGACAACATCGATTCAGCAAAACATGTTATCGCTACCGAAAAAGATGAAGAATTCAAGGCGATGGCCAAGGAAGAGCTGGAGTCCAATTCGCTGTTGGTAGCTGAACTGGAAGAAGAAATTCGGGTGTTGTTGCTTCCGCAGGATCCTGAAGACAGCAAAAATGCCATTGTAGAGATCAGGGCTGGTACCGGAGGCGACGAAGCCAGTATCTTCGCCGGCGATTTGTTTCGTATGTACACTCGCTACTGCGAAGGTCGTGGATGGAAAGTAACGGTGGCCGATACCAATGATGGAAATACCGGTGGATACAAGGAAGTTGTTTTTGAAGTAACCGGCGAGAATGTATATGGCACATTGAAATTTGAAAGCGGTGTGCATCGGGTACAAAGAGTGCCCGAAACGGAGGCACAGGGTCGTGTACACACCTCTGCAGCCACCGTGGCAGTTTTGCCCGAAGCGGACGAGGATTATGAAGTTGAGATCAGTCCGGCCGACTTGGAAGTACAAACAGCCAGGTCCAGTGGTGCGGGTGGACAAAATGTAAATAAGGTAGAGACGAAAGTGCAGATGACGCATAAACCCACGGGTATTGTGGTTACTTGTCAGATTGAAAGATCACAACACGGTAACCGTGAGCGAGCTTTACAGATGTTGAAATCCAAACTTTATGAAATGGAGATCAACAAGAGACAGGAAGAAACCGCGAGAAGAAGAAAAACACTTGTCTCTACCGGCGACAGGTCGGCCAAGATCCGAACATACAACTATCCACAGAGCCGTGTAACCGACCATCGCATAGGAATCAGCAGCTACAACCTTCCCGCCGTTATGAATGGTGACATCCAGGAATTCCTGACCGCCTTGCAGATGGCTGAGAATGCCGAAAAAATGAAAGAGGCCTCTATTTCGAATTAACCTACAATAATCTTGTAGTTTTTATATTCACCCAATCGCCATCCGGTTAGTGTCTCGAGCGAATGAAGCACGGCGGCCACTGCGCTCCTTCTAGCTTTGGCGGAATCATATTCAAATTTCCAATTCATTTTAGAAATCCAATCCTGCATGACAGCGGGATGCGTTCCACGAAACAAGGATAAAGAATCCACCTTTGAATAATCGAAAGTTTCGGACACGGCTACATTCTTCTTTACCCATTCGTCGCTATGCCATAGCTTGTGAAATGTCTCCTGCTTGGCTTGCATGGTTTTGGGAGGACGCACCCACCCGTAGTGGTGTATAAATGCATAAACCTCTTTCACATGGAGCTTTTTCCCAGCCTTTCGAAACCCTTGCGCATCGCGATAGGAGCGAATCAACTTATCATTTTTAACTACACGGATCTCTTTACGGTACCATTTCCGTGAATCTCCAATATAATCATATGAGCCGTAGAAATGCCTGTAATTGAAAAGCAGTCCATCAATCCTATTATCATCGCGGTATTTACGCATAGCATCTCGCACCGCCTCGAAGCCATGCTCATGTAAAATCTCGTCAGCTTGGATATAAAATGCCCAATGACTATCAGGTGAAATTTTATCCATGGCCTTATCGGTTTCAACTGCCAAAACCTTTCCACCCTCCCTTAAGGTCTCATCCCATGTACTATCAAAGATTCGTATGCGTGGATCAGCTATGGATTCTATTACCTTCCGCGTATCATCTTCCGAATTGCCAAGCATTACGATGAATTCGTCGCATAACGGCAATACCGATAGTATGGCTTCCCTAATCGGATAACCGAACTTAATTGCGTTTCTTACGAAAGTAAAACCCGAAACCTTGACCTCTTGCATGAAAATCAGGAAGGAGTATGAAATGAATTGGCATCACCGATATAATTATGTGGGGTAATGGCCAGCATTTCTTGTTTAATCTCATCCGAAATGGAGAGCTGCTTTATGAACGCATGGAGGTCGTTCTTTGATATCCCATCGCCACCGGTACGGGTCAAATCCTTCAAGGCCTCATAAGGCTTGGGGTATCCTTCACGACGCAATATGGTTTGAATGGCTTCGGCAACAACCGCCCAGTTGGAATCCAAATCGGATAAAATATTTTTTTCATTGACACGAACTTTGGAAATACCTTTCGCTAAGGATCGCAAAGCGATAAGCGTGTGACTAAACGGAACACCCACATTCCTTAGTACAGTGGAGTCGGTTAAATCGCGTTGCAGTCTCGAAACAGGAAGCTTCTCCGAAAGAAATGTAAATATGGCATTAGCCATTCCAAGATTTCCTTCGGCATTTTCAAAGTCGATTGGGTTCACCTTGTGTGGCATTGCAGATGATCCAACCTCGCCAGCCTTGACTGCTTGTGAAAAGTAGCCAAGTGATATGTAAGTCCACATGTCGCGACTGAAATCAATCAAAATAGTATTGATGCGCTTCCAATTGTCGAACAATGCAGCAAGGTTATCGTAGTGCTCAATTTGAGTTGTGGTTTGTGAGCGAACCAAACCCAAGGAATGAACAAATCTGTTTCCAAAATCAGCCCAATCCACCTCCGGGTAAGCCGCATGATGTGCATTGAAGTTTCCGGTTGCACCGCCGAATTTAGCCGACCATGGTATAGTGGCTAACAAATTCCGTTGATGAACCAAGCGCTCACAAAAAACGGCAATCTCTTTTCCGAGCGTGGTTGGAGATGCAGGTTGTCCGTGCGTGCGTGAAAGCATTGGTATGGATCTCCATTGTTCAGCATTAATGGAAAGCGCGCTGATAATTTCATCTAATGCAGGCAACATGATTTGCATCACCGCATCGCGAACCATCATTGGCGTAGCCGTATTGTTGATGTCTTGCGATGTCAAACCAAAATGGATGAACTCCGATGCTTCTCCCAACAAATTACCGAGCTTCTCCTTCATGTAATACTCTACAGCCTTCACATCATGGTTGGTAACGGCCTCGATCTCCTTGATGCGAACACAATCCACTTCAGCATCGGCGGAAGCCCAGGCGTTAAGCGCAGCAGTGGCATCCGTACCCAGTTTGTGAAAACCCTTCAAATTGATTTTCGACAAGTAGAGCAAATAAGCAGCCTCTACCCTGACTCTGTAATTAATCAATGCTGCCTCGGAGAAGTATGGAGCGAGTGGCTCGCAAACCTTACGGTATCGGCCATCAATTGGAGAAATGGAGTTAGAGGTGTTGATATCCATGATTTTGCTTGGCAAAGATACGACATCCCACCAACCCAACCAATTTGCAAAATAGCATTAGGCAATTATAATAACCTACATTTCAATTTATTAAAGAATTGGAGAAACAAATTCTATGGAAACTTTGTAAACGATTATAGTTTCCATAGTTTTGCAAACCCATTCTACCATGGCCTCTGAAATACAAACACCAGATCGCGATGCCGACGGCCTAACAAGCGAGTCAAAGGAGCGCATCATCCAATTGGTTACCGATCTTTTCTTCCGATTCGGGGTGAAGAGCATTACCATGGATGATGTGGCAAAGCATCTCTCCATCTCCAAAAAAACATTGTATAAGCATTTCGCCGACAAGAACGAATTGCTTTTGAAATGCTGTAACTACGATTTAGATAAACGCAAAGCCGCCTTCGACGAAATATCGCAAAAGGCAACAGATGCGGTGGAGGAGCTCATGTTGATGATGTCGCACATGGAAATGATGCTGGGTTCAATGAACCCGAATCTGCTCTTCGACATTCGTAAGTATTATCCTCAAGCGTGGCAAAGCTATGTTTCATTTAAAGAGGAACACATGTTCGGATGTGTAGTCGACAATCTGGAGCGCGGAATTGCCACTGGACTATACAGGGAAGATATTCAGGTAAAGGTATTGGCCAGGCTTCGATTGGAAGAGGTGGAAATGGGATTCAACCCCGATTTGTTTCCCAACGGGAAGCTCCATGTGAAGGATGTACAAATTGCGCTCTTTGACCACTTCATGCATGGTATCACGACCATCAAGGGACAAAAACTGATTCTTAAATACAAGCTCAACCATCTCAACCCATAACATGAGACCTATAAACCTCCTGCGTAATTTCTTTTTTGTTGTATTACTGGCAACAGGTTCCAAAGTTCTAGGCCAGGATTCGTCTGCGAAGGAAGCCTTTGACATTAAACAATCCATTGAATACGCTATCGCCAATCACCCAGACATCAAAAATGCCAATTTGGAGATAGCCATTGCGCAGACAAAAATCAATGAACTCATTGCCATCGGCCTGCCTCAAATAAACTTGAGTGCCGACCTGAACAAATTCATTGAAATACCAACTCAATTTGTACCAGCCGAATTTTTTGGAGGTCCTCCCGGTTCATACGCACCCGTTAAATTCGGTCAACCCTGGTCATCCTCTGCCGGCATCTCGGCATCGCAGCTTCTCTTCGATGGTTCATATCTGATAGGCGTTCAAGCAACCAAGGTGTATAAAGAGCTTTCGCAGAAAAATGCGGAACAACTGAAAATAGAAATGGCTGTGAATATCACCAAAACCTATTATATGGTTTTGGTAATTCAAGAAAAATTGAAGCAGCTTAAGGGCGACCTCGAAAGAATTGACAAATTACGCCGAGATACGAAGGCCCTTTTCGATAAAGGATTTGTTGAGAAGGTAGATATTGACAGGATAGACCTTAATTACAACCTGCTGGAGACCGCCATCCTGCAGACCACCCGATCTGTATCCGACGGTTATAATTTACTGAAGTTCCAATTAGGAATGGATTTGAACACAGAGCTTGAATTGACGGAGCCTTTGCCTGATGCCGAAGGATTCTCAAGCCAAGTAGCCACCACGGACATGGACTACCGAAAAAGAATCGAGTACTCGATTCTGGAAACACAGTACAAACTGACCGAACTCGATTTGAAACGATACCGTTCGCTTCAATGGCCTTCGCTGGTGGCCTTTGGTAGTTACAGCGCCAATGCTTCCCGCAACGAGTTCAATATTTTGGAAAGCAGTTATAAGTGGTATCCCACATCCATAGTGGGCGCATCGTTGAAGATGCCCTTGTTTGGTGGATTGAAAACAAGGCAGCAAATATCACAGGCCCGCTTAAAATTGCAAATGGTTGAGAATGGCTCTATCAAACTTGAGCACGGTCTGGAGTTGGAATACAGGAATGCCGTTTCCAAACTCAACAAGGGAATCGAAGATTTGCGAATGCAAAAAAAGAACCGAGATTTAGCAAGGGAAATCGTTCGAATATCTAAGGTCAAGTATGACCGCGGGGTAGGATCTAGCCTTGAAATTGTAGATGCCGAATCTTCCTTGCGAGAATCTGAAACGAATTACTACTCGGCCTTGTTAGCGGCCGCTGTAGCCAAGGTAGAGCTCGAAAAAGCCCTAGGAAACTATAAATTCTGATAACCGATCATATCAAAACCTATGAAAAAACTATTTGCATACCTGCTATTGTCGATGATAGCTGTAGCATGCGGAACCGAACAGGCTGGGGACAAAACCGCCGAACTTGAAAAACTATTGAAGGAACAAGCCAAGCTCAATGAAAAAATCAGAGCACTAAAAGACGAAATCCGAAAAGAGAGCGGCTCCATGGCTGGAACACGGCTTGTCGAAATCAAAAACATCGAACCACAGCTCTTTACCCATTATGTGGATATACAAGCCAAGGTAGACGGCAACCAAAGCGTTACCTTAAGCTCCAGAACCCAGGGTACGGTGAATTCAATCAAAGTGAAGGTGGGTGATAAGGTTAGGCCCGGACAAGTATTGGCCCAGTTGGATGATGCAGGAGCGTCGGGAGCATATGCCGAAATAAACACTCAATACCAGTTTGCCAAAGATGTCTATGAAAAACAGAAAAGCCTTTGGGAGCAACAGGTGGGAACCGAGATTCAATTGCTGCAAGCCAAAAACAACATGTTGGCACTTCAAAAAAGAATGTCGGCAACGGGATCACAATTGGACTTAAGCAAAATTCGAACCCCTGTAGCAGGAACCGTAGATGCTATAAACATCAAAGTGGGACAAGCGTTGATGCCGGGTATTCCTGCCATTTCAGTGGTGAACCTCTCCAGCATGAAAGTTACCGGAAACATCGGGGAATCATTTTCAGGGAAAGTCAACCCAGGCGATTCAGTCATGATCTATTTCCCTGATCTTAAAAAAGAAATTCCCTCACGCATCTCCTTCGCTTCAAGAATGATTGATCCACGCAATAGGACATTCAATGTGGAGGCTCCACTCGACTCTGCTCCCACCTCCCTCAGTCCGAATATGATTGCCGTGCTGAAAATCGCCGATTACAAGGCAGATAGTGCCATGGTAGTTCCGGTAGATCTCTTACAGCGCGCAGCGGATGGACAGTATGTAATGATTGCCGAAAATCGGAATGGGAAGCTCTACTCCGCAAGAAGAAAAGTAACTACAGGTAAAACTTACGGGGGCATGACCGAGGTGTTGACAGGCCTAACCACAAAAGACCAGTTGATTACAAACGGCTACCGTGACCTGAACGAGGGAGAGGAGCTTCGAACCAAATGAGAAAACACTCTATAGCATGATTGACAAATTCAAAGAGTTCAAGCCGTCGAGTTGGGCCATCAACAACCGGACCAGCATCTATATACTCACCGTCATCATCACCTTGGCGGGACTTTCCACTTACAACAACCTGCCCAAGGAAAATTTTCCTGATATCGTCGTGCCTCAGATATTCGTGAGTACGATTTATCCTGGTACCGCTCCTGCGGATATGGAGAATCTCGTAGTAAAGCCTCTCGAGAAGCAGATGAAGGGAATCAACGGCGTTAAAAAGGTATCGAGCACTTCACAGCAGGATTTCTCAAACATCATCGTTGAATTCAACACCAATGTAGATGTGGCTGTAGCCAAGCAAAGAGTGAAAGACGCTGTCGATAAAGCGCGCAACGACCTCCCGGCTGATTTGCCTAACGATCCGAATGTACAAGACATCAACTTCTCCGATATACCAATAATGTTCATCAACATTGCTGGAGACTATCCGTTGGATCGGCTCAAGAGCTATGCCGACGATTTGAAAGACCGGATCGAAAGCATGAAGGAAATCTCCAGAGTGGACATCATTGGTGCACTCGATCGAGAAATCCAAGTGGATGTAGACATGTACAAGGCCCAGGCCGCGAATGTGTCGATGCGAGACATCGAGAATGCCATTCGATTTGAGAACCTGACCATATCCGGAGGAACCGTACCCATGGACGGAATGCGTAGGACCATATCCGTGAAAGGTGAATTCAAGGATGTTGAAGCGATTCGTAGCATTGTAGTACTGTCGACCGAAGGTTCTCCGCTCTACTTGCGCGACATTGCCGATGTAAGGGATGACTTCAAGCAACAGGAAAGCTTCGCAAGACTTTACGGCAAAAATGTCATCACACTCAATATCGTTAAGCGAGCGGGAGAAAACCTTATAGAGGCTTCAGACAAGATCAAAGTTTCGGTGCAGGAGATGCAAAAATCACAGTTTCCGAAAGACCTGAAGGTAACACTCACAGGCGACCAATCGAATCAAACCAGAATCACCTTGCATGACCTGATCAACACCATCATCATCGGATTCGTGCTGGTAACATTACTGCTCATGTTTTTCATGGGTGCAACCAATGCCATCTTCGTTGCCTTGTCCGTTCCCCTATCCATTTTCCTGGCATTCCTGCTGATGCCTGCTTTGGGATTCACAATGAACATGATTGTTTTGTTCTCGTTGCTCCTGGCCTTGGGCATCGTTGTGGATGATGCCATCGTGGTTATTGAAAACACGCACCGAATCTTTAACAATGGTAAAGTGGATATTGTAACCGCAGCGAAGTCGGCTACGGGAGAAGTATTCCTTCCTGTTCTATCGGGCACCGCTACTACGCTGGCTCCTTTCATACCCTTGGCCTTTTGGCAAGGTGTTATTGGAGAGTTTATGTTTTATCTGCCCGTAACGCTCATCATCACACTCACGGCATCGCTACTTGTGGCCTATATCATCAACCCCGTTTTTGCGGTCTCATTTATGAAACCTGAACATAGCGATGATGACCGAACAAAAACCATCAAACGACTTCGCTTAACAGGAATAATCTGCGGTGTTATCGCCTTGGTTTCCTACTTGGTCGGCAACTGGGGCTTAGGCAATTTTACCGTGTTCATGTATGCCCTGATCGTGGCACACAACCTTTGGCTGGTGAAAGCCATCAGCCGATTCCAAAACAACATTTGGCCTCGTTTTGTGAACAGATACAAATCGGTATTGGCTTATGCATTGGATCGCCCTTGGAGAATGCTGCTAGGCACCATTGGCTTGTTCATATTGACCATAGCACTACTTATTGTCAGAGCTCCTGGAACCCGTTTTTTCCCGGAAGCTGATCCTAACTTCATTTATGTGTATCTGACTTTGCCAGTAGGTACCGACCAGTCCTATACCGATTCTGTCACCAAGGTATTGGAAGGAAAAGTCAACCAAATTGTTGGCAATAACAACCCCATCATCACCTCCATCATCTCAAATGTAACCATTGGCGTAACAGATCCCGCGGAGAACGACCAAGCTACTTATCCGAATCGATCTAAAATTTCAATTGCATTTGTGGAGTTTGGCAAACGAAATGGTGTTTCTACCCGTGAATACTTGAATAAACTCCGTTCTGGATTGGGAGACATGCCTGGAGCTGAGATCACCGTCGACCAGGAAAAAGGAGGCCCACCAACTGGCAAACCGATCAACATCGAGGTAACAGGTGACGACTTTGACAAATTGATATCGACTTCCACCTCCTTGAAGAAATTCCTTGACTCGCTGGAGATACCGGGAGTGGAGGAGTTGAAAACGGATTTGCAAAACAACAAACCGGAAATCACCTTCGACATCAACAGAGAGCGTGCCAATAGAGAAGGCATTTCAACTGGACAGATCGGTTCGGAACTAAGGACCGCCATTTTCGGCAAGGAGGTTTCCAAATTCCGCGATGCCAACGATGAATATCCCATACAGCTAAGATTGAAAAAAGAACAACGAGAAAATGTAGATCAGCTCAGAAACCTCACCATCACCTTCCGCGACATGAACATGGGTGGCATGGTTCGACAGGTTCCCTTATCAGCTTTCGCCGATATCAACTACTCATCTACCTATGCCAGCATCAAGAGAAAGAATCAAAAGAGGTGCATAACCATTTATTCAAACATTTTGGGAGGATATGCCCCTAATGAAGTGGTTGCATCGGTACAACGCTCGGTGGCCGATTTCGAACTACCCGAAGGTGTTACCATCGACATGACGGGGGAGCAAGAGCAGCAGGCTGAAACCACCAGTTTTCTTGGTAGTGCCATGTTGATATCATTAGGCATTATCTTCCTGATTCTAGTAACGCAATTCAACTCATTGAGCAAACCCATCATCATACTCAGCGAAATCATATTCAGTTTGATTGGGGTTTTATTGGGCTTCGCCATCTTCAAAATGGAAATCTCCATCTTAATGACTGGAGTTGGTATTGTAGCCCTTGCGGGGATAGTGGTGAGGAACGGAATCCTCATTGTTGAATTCATCGATCTTATGCGCGAACAAGGTATGGAATTGAAAGATGCCATCATCGAAGGAGGAAAAACAAGGATGACACCTGTTTTGCTTACGGCCACGGCAACCATTCTCGGGTTGATTCCATTGGCCGTTGGATTAAACATTGATTTCGTGAAGCTGTTCACTGAGTTGAATCCGCATATTTACTTCGGTGGTGATAGTGTAGCTTTCTGGGGACCGCTCTCTTGGACGATGATATTCGGACTGGGATTCGCAACCTTCCTCACTTTGATATTGGTACCCGTGATGTATCTCCTTTCTGAAAAAGCCAAAATTCGATTCAATAAATTCAAACAAAGTCTAGCCGAATGAGAATAGCCGCCCTTGCCTTTTTTGTATGTTCCCTGCTTTCATCCGTAAAGACATTTGCACAATTGGAACGGGAAGAGCTATATTCCATACCGAGGCATCTGATCATGGGTGAAGGGCAGTTCAATTTCAAGATGGCGGTAAGTTCCGAGGAAGTCATTGCTTTCAACTCCTGCAACCGTCCGGTGGTTTATTTCATTAAGAACGGCAAGGTTCTCGATTCTTTGAAATTGGAATACAAGGGTTGTGTACGCAATATGGAATTTGATGAACACGACAACCTGTTGATCATGGACAACGAGGAGATGACTATTTACCGTTTCCATAACCGAACCAAAGCGCAGGAGAAACTGCCTTACAAAAAACCTGAGGATTGGTATTCTGCACAAAATCACTGGTACCGTTTTTTCGAAATAGGTTCTATTCCTACATTCTACAACAATCGGGAATACCTGCAGGACTTCTATTACACCCGATTCGATTACACCTACAACCTTTTTCTGAACTATCAAACTGGCTATATCTATCAGTATGCCTACAACTTCATCCGCAAGGTGGGAAACCGGAAAACCTATCTCGCCTTGAAAAAGGACGACTTATGGTTCAGCGACCGATTGAGCAATAAATGCAAGATGCTGCTCATTGATTTGGAAAGAGAACAAATCGTTTATTACAACCGTGCTCTTGTTCTGATTTTCGAAGACTTTAAAAAAGGCACCCAATTGGAATACAAGAGTAATGTTCCAAATGGAGAACCGGTACAATTGGACTATGCAACCAACAAGTTACAGAACAAGATTTGGGGAGTTAGCAAATTCGACAAAGAGCAGATTTGGTTTGCGGCGTATACTTTGGTGAAGGTAAAATCGGTGCCGGTTCCAGCTAAAAAAAGTAGATAACAAATTACTTTACTAAGGTAGTTGCATTTTTTTGAAGAGGGTGTAACGGTTCGGGGCTTAACGAAGTGGCGGCTTAGAAGCACAAACTGTCAGGCAAGCACAACACTTTGTAGAAAGCACTACCGTTTTATTAAGCACTTCATCCGCCATTTCGTTTAAGCCCATGTTACCTGCATGTGCTGCTGTCTTTCCGAAGCTGTCATGTCCGTATTCGCACACACATTGTTCAAGGTGATTTACATTCAAGGCGATGTCCGTCCAAGGTTGCACGGTGCGGTGGAATGAAGTTTTATTTTTTTGAAGCGGGGGAGATTTTTTGTTTTTTAATTTTTCTTGGGTGGGAGAAAAAATACTCTCTTGCAAGCTTTGGTTCGTGAGCTGGCTTGTAGCAGCTTGCAAGAGTGTATTTTTTGTGGGTTGGCTTTTCATTTTCTTTTCCAAAATATTGTAATGATTAATCCAACTCCTACAACTACATCAACTACATTCCAAACCTCTCTACCAAGCGAAATTTTTAAAAGGGGCTGAAACAGAATTGCAAGGCATACATAAATTATCATTTCAGTTTTGTTCAGTTGTGCGCTTGCGTTGTAAGCAAGAATTGCGAAACCAATAAGTGCAGCAAACCTTACTATTTGAAAAAAGCCGTAAGGCATATCAAGCAGACAAAGAAAAAACAAAAGAGATAGAATAATTTTTACTGCCTTGTCCATCGCGTTTAATCTTGTAACAATCCCTTGGAGTATTTTTCTGTCTTTACTTGATTTCCATTTTCGTCATAATACTTTGATTTGCCATCTCGCAATCCATTGGAAATTTTATATTCTAATTTTGGATTTCCATTTTTATACTTTAACTCAAACTTACCATTGAAAGGCTGATTATTATTAATAAGGAAATAGTTTTCTAAATCACCTTTACCGCGAATAAAATTTTGAGAAGTGTAAATTCCATTGTCGTAGTAGTAGGTTTTCCATTTCCCGTTTTGAAGATTGTTCTTGTATGAGCCACTAATCAGAATTTTATTACTGGAAATTTCTCGGAGTTCATACAGACCTTCTTTTTTCCATCCTTTTTCATTAATGGTTGTTATTTCATTTGACGAGAAGGCAACAGGGTTTGAAATGAATTCATTCTTTGTGGGTTTTTCCTTTGGGATGTATTGATTTGAATTAGTTTGATAAAGTTCTTCATAAACAATAGCGCTTGAATCTGATACAGAGAAAATAAAATCAAGGTTAAAAAAATAAGGATTGAATTCTTTAAACGAACTTATGAATTCATAACCCTGAGTAGTAGCAGTGTTTTTATTGTAGATAATGTAATTGCAATTAATCAACTCCCCATTCCTTGAATTGATTTCATATTTGTGCGTGATGTTATTTCCTAAGGTGTCATAAACTTCAAGGGACTTTAATTCACCATTACTAAATTGAAAAATCTCACTGGGCTTTTTGAAGGAATTAAACCTTGTAGTTTTTCCGTCAAGTTCTCCGTCCTTGTAGGTTTGTATTTCTAAAACGGAATTTTCATCAATATACTCTTGCCAAATTCCTGTTTTATTATCGGATGAATAATTTCCTTTTTGATAGACCCGAACCGATTTTCCATCTGATTCTTCCATTAGATAACTTTCAGTCCAAGTCCCATTTTTTTTGTCGTTACTAAAGTTTCCTTTGCTAATTAGAATTCCTGCGGAATCTTTTAGAGCGTATTCTCCTTCTTTGATTCCATCTTTGTAATAGGAACTTTCCTGAATCGGAATATTTATAAACTTGATACTTGGATTTCCATCTGTAGAATCTGATACGGTTTCAAATTCAAAGTATCTTTTACAAAGACCATTTTCCTTACCATTTGTATAATTAGTTTCTTGCTGGATTTTATCAGCGTAATTACCCATCCTGACATATTTTATCCACTTTCCTGTTTTGTTTCCTAACTGATAATTTCCCTCTTCTGATTTGCCACCAAAAAAATAATAAATCCATTTGCCATCTTCTAAGCCATTGATGTAATTGCCTTCTGATTCCATGTTCCACCATGTAACTTCTGACTCGAAATTTTTTCCCTCAAACCCTGTCATCTTTGTCTTTCTTTTAAAGTAGCCATTCAGAATACCGTTTTTGTAAGTGCCCGTTTCAAGGGAATCGGAATTTACATACTCTTTAAACGCACCATTTTTCTCATCATTAGAATAAGTTGTGTATTCAATCAATTCTTCCTTCCCTTCGGAAATGATAAAGGTTTGCCATAAACCATCTTTTTTTTCATCAAGAAATGCTCCTTGTAATTTTGAATGGAGTTTCCCTTCATCAGAATAATAATAGGCAACAAATTTTCCATTGCTAACTCCATTCTGCTTGGTTATTTCTTGGGACTTTAATCCATCTTTGTAAATAGTTAAGACACCATTTATTTCGCCATTAACCATTGGGTATTCAGCAGTTTTTTTTCCATCCTCATCGTATTCAATGAATCTCCCGTTTTCTTTTCCATTCACATATGTTCCTACTCGTTGTATATTTCCATTTTCGTGATATACTTTAAGTTGTCCGTTTAATTTTCCATTTGTCAAATAGTATTCTGCCTTTATTTGTCCTCCTTCATAGTAATCTGTTTTCTTTCCATTGTCTGAATCATAAACTCCAGTTTTCTTTATTACAACAACTGAGTAAGCAGTAATTGAATTGTCTCCTGAATAGCTTTCTTCTTTTTCGCGTTTTGCAGTTCTAATAGAAACGAAAAAATTTGCTCCGCTATATTTTGTAACAAGTTCATTATCCTCAATGGAGTTATCCACCAACTTCATACCTGCCGCAGTAACTCCTGACTTAATCGTGTTATATGATTGCTTGTTAAAGAAAGAATAGGAAAGTTTATTAGGTAAACCCTCATAAGTATAAAGATAAAACCAACCTTGTGCTTTATCAGAATAATACTCTTTATTGTAAGCCCATGTGATTGTGCTATAATGCTCGTTGTCGCCTTTAGTTGATTCATGATACTCCCAACCCTTTTTCAAAAGATACTCATTGACTTCATCCCAATTTGATTTATTGCAAATGGAAAACAATTCGCTTAAAGTCAAATTCTGTCCGAAAGCAAATGATGATACTGTCAGCAGAAAAAGTAAAAGAAGTTTTTTCATGGCTTCAAGTTTACGGAATTTTGAAATGGAACAACAAAGTGTTGGGTGAAGTGGCTCTTTTTGTTTTGCCTTTGGGTTGGCTTGTGCGTAGGCGGCAAAACAAAATCTGCCACTTGTGCGGTTGCCATAAAATTAAAAAACAAAAAATGCGCGGTGGAAAAAAATAAAACTTCATTGCGTTGGCTGTCTGAAAGAGCTGTCATGTCAGTTCGTTTGGTTATAAAAATGTACATTTAATGTCAGTCAGTTCAAAGTTTGCAGGTCGTCAATAGCATTGCAGGTAACGTTCCGCGTGTGGCCGACGGCCTGCCCGCCCATAAATATAGGAAATTATACGAAAAGGGCGGGCTGGCGGCCACACGCTGTTATGTGAAGCGGCGCC
>Ga0315906_10000077_pt1 | contig 147381 bp, 111 predicted proteins | sample LakEriMetagenome_4_FD_203526 | JGI IMG/M metagenome (GOLD analysis project Ga0315906, IMG submission 203526) | Freshwater fungal communities from buoy surface, Lake Erie, Ohio, United States - Buoy 2 MA122 | ecosystem: Environmental > Aquatic > Freshwater > Lake > Lake biofilm | place: USA...
CGGGTCCGCCAGTATGAGACCACAAAGTCCGCCCTTAGGCGGACTTTTTTGTTTGCTGAGGGAAGTGGCAGCTTGCTGACAAATTCCCGTAGGCAAACAAAAATAAATAGACGCACCAGCGACTATTATGTGGTATTGCAATTACTAAGAAAGCGTTCAATGAGGCAAATAAATCACTTGATTCATAAACCATAAATTTTGATTATTGAAAACATAGAAACCGACAATACAATACCTACCAAAAATGTATTGTAAGAATAAGTCAATAACCTGTATTTTCTTTCTAAAACCCTACCCTGACCATAAAAATCAGCTAATATACATCGGTACAAATATTCCTCATCTTTTAAAATAGTTAACATTGTGTCTTCAAAATCCTGACGGGTAACGCTAGAAAAATTTCCAAAAAATAAGAATGTTGATTTTTTTTGATCAATATAATCTTGATCTACTTCTCCTTTTTTGAAACTTGGTCGAGTTGTCAATATAGCGAAAACAGTAGCAACTAGCGATGTGGCCAACAAAAACATAATAGGCAACAAGAATTCACTCCAATCAAACATATTTTTCACTGAAGAACCAATAACCAAAGTAATAACAACTGTGTTTATTGAAATCATAATATTGGCCTTATTATCTGCGAGATTGTTTTGATGATTCAAACTATTTGAAACAACGCGAAAAAATCCATTAACACCTGTATCATGAAAACCATCCAGTTGTTGATTGATAGCATCTTTGTAGTTAAATGGTCGAGGCATATTTTTTAAAAATAATGATCGAAGTTATCTTAATATCAATTATTAAGGCGGACCTTTATTAAAAGTTAATTATTATTTAACGATACAAGAAAAGCCATGATATTAAAGCCGTCTTAAATAGCATGAAAAATACAAATTGCTGCAATCCTGTTACTTATGAAACAACTAAAGTAGTTATGAATAGTAAAATATGGCTATTATGAGCGCATCAATATTGACCCATCTCCATAACTCAAAAAGCGGTAATCGTTTGCCAAAGCATGTTCATATATTTTTCTCCAATCAGACCCTACAAAAGCAGCAACCAAAAGCAATAGTGTACTATTAGGCTGATGGAAATTGGTAATTAATCCTTTTACGGATTGGATTTTATATCCTGGAGCAATCAATAATTGCGTTTTGGTTCTAAAAGAATCCTGCTGTGTAGAATCTAAAAAACCAATAATCTCCCTCAAGGCCGAGATGTAATTAAAATCAGAAGGTACTTGCAGGTCGTATGAATCCCATTGATAAACTTGGGTATCACTAATTCCCAATCTAAGTTTAAGTCCAACCCAAAATAAAGATTCCAAGGTACGAAGTGAGGTAGTGCCAACAGCTATCAATTGAAATGCATTTTGTACAAGCCGAACCAGTGTCGTCTTGTTAACGATTATTTCCTCACTATGCATCTCGTGATCCTCCATAGTAGTTGATTTAACAGGTCTGAAGGTGCCTGCTCCTACATGAAGCGCCACGAATTCAGTGGCTATTCCAAAATCTTGAAGTTTGCCAATAATATCCTCAGTGAAGTGCAAGCCAGCAGTTGGAGCTGCAACAGAGCCTTCTTGTTGTGCATAAACAGTTTGGTACCGAATCTTATCACTTACATCGGGCATCCTTTTTAAATATGGAGGAAGAGGAACAATGCCAACCAAATTCAATATGTCGGCGAATGAAATGTCAGCATCCCATTCGAAACGAACCTGATAAGCGTCTCCACAAACGGATGGCTTATGTGCAATTAAATGAAAGGTAGTTTGGTTTAGCTGAAATGTTTTCTTTAAAAATTCAGTTGAAAAATGGCGTAAGTTACCCACCATACAAATCCAAGTCGAGGATTCCTTAAGCAGCATAGATTGCTCAATAGTTAACCCGTTGGTAGGTTCCAGAATAAATATCTCAATTGGCTTGGATGATGTTCCAGGATTTTCAAATAACAATCTAGCAAAAATCACCTTGGTATTATTAAAAACCAAGGTGCATTTCTCGGGCAAATAGGAAATGATATTTTTAAAGCATCCATCGGTTATCAATCCTCTTTCATAAACCAATAGTTTGGAATCAGATCGATCAGGCAATGGCGATTTGGCTATTTTGGAATTCGGGAGATCATAAGTATAATCTTCCATTTTAATGTTCCTAGCCATTTGATTCCATAATATCTATCACAAAAATAACCTCTACAATCCGAAACAAAAACCATTAAAAACAAATTGGATTATTGGAAATTTAAAAAAGACTCCAATCACCTTTTAATCAACAACATTAAAATCAGACCTAGCATACCATAACTACATAACTGGAATATAAAGCATAAAAAATTATTTTGATCTTTTTATCTTGAATTCCGGACTTTGATCATGCTTAGCTGTGCCTGACTTGCGATTTTTTTGCAGTTTCAGCGTATATTTTGGTGTGCTTTTGCTGCCGAGTTTCTCGGTGAATCGCTGCCCATTTGGAAGAATCGTTGTTTTCGTATCGCCTCCACTCATATTTAATCTTAACACCACCAGATTATCATCCTGTTCTAAAACCTCGTAATCACCTTCATAAACATAGCGCTCATTTTCCATAGTAACTTCTTCAACAAAAGCCGATCGGTTTTCTCCTAAAGAAAAAAAGTAAAAAAGTGGAGGCATTGGAATCCGTTGTCCACCTACCACCATCTCATCTCCATTTGAATTCATAAGATAGTGTTGGGGTTGTGTTCCTTCATAAATACCATATAATTCATCAGGGATTTTGTTTCTAAGCTCTTCTTTCGCCATCTCCTCCCTGACAGAATCCATATAGGCATTGGCTTCACTATCAAATTTGATAGATTTGTCATCACCTGACTGATTGGAAAGATCTGTAACCGACTCTTGCGAAATATCATTCTTGTCGTTATCGTCCCTTTTCGAAATCACCGATCCCAATAAAACAATGCCTATGATTGCAAACAGAATGTTTCGTTTCGATTTTGAAAATGCAGGTTTGTTAAAATTATGGTTCATGATATTTATTATTATATGATTCTAGAATTGGTTGTAGGAAATTCTTTGCACGCAAACAATCTTAGCAAAAAAGAGATTTTAAAAATCAATTTCAAAAACCACCAAAAAGGTTTAAAGTTTCCTGCCTTTTTTACGGGTATAACTACCACCACCGAGCCCACCGGAATAGTCATACACGATACAAGAATCACTTGGAAATTTCAATTCATGAATAATGCCAGGATATGGTGAACTATAATAGTAAAAAGTAGAATCTATTGGATAAGTTACGCCATCTACAATGATGGAGTCCGATGAATTTGGGTGCTTTAGAACTTGAAAACTGTAAGCATAAGTGGTGTCATAACCGATTGGGTTAGAATTAGACCAATAGCCGCTCTCTCGAGTTCCGGAATAAGTTCCAACCACAGGATCCCGGTAGTCGGCGAAATGAGCGATATAGTTACCACTAACAGTGGCAGGAAAGGTAAAAACAGGTTGTGAACTAACTATAACACCATTCAATGTCCATTTTTCAAAAACAAATTTAGGTGCAGGAGTTGCAGTCAATGTAACGGAAGCACCTTGCAAAAAAGCGCCACCTCCAGTAGCAATTCCTCCAAAAGATGGATCAGAGTAAGTTTGTATATTAACAAACAATGTATCAAAATTCGCATAAAGATTCCTGTTTTGATTAGCAAAAAAAGTATAAATGGAATCTGTACTTACTATTGCACCATTCTCCATCCAATTTAAAAAATGATAACCGGTTCCGGCATTGGCTATCAAACTAACCATTGAACCAAATGAATAATTACCATCTCCTTCTATTGAACCTCCAGTTGATGGTATAGGTAAGGCGGAAATAATTACTGCAGAGGTATCAAAATTGGCTACAAGTGATACATTACGGCTTACCTCAAATGAATAAATGGAGTCCATGCTTACTATATTTCCGTTTTCAGTAAAATTCAAAAAAACGAAACCGGAATTGGATGTTGCGGTAATAGTGGCCACCTTCCCATTTTCATATACTCCTCCTCCTTGAATCGAACCAGAATTAGACGGTGTGACAGAAACAGAAACATTGAAAACATCTTTTACTGTCTCATCCTTTTTACAGGCTTGCAGCAAAATGATACTGGCAGCAATTATAGAACAGTAAATGAAATACCTAAAGACCATAGATTATTGCTTTTATGTGAAATTAGGATAATTATCCGATATTTCAAAAATCCATAAAACAACATCAATATTTATGCTTAAAATAATGCAGGAATGTGAAATTGTAAAATGGCAAAAACTTGTCAATTACAAAATCATCGTTTAATGGCTTTCGCGAAAAACAGCTCTCCCGAATCCAACTTAAATACCAAAGTATATATACCGGCAGGAAAATCATCTTGTATCTCAACTCTTAAATCATTGTGTCCTTTGGATAGAAAAACATATTCAGAAAAGGTTTCTTCACCCGTGCTTGCTAACAATCTCAATTGAGCCTTTTGGGCTTGAGCTGAAACCACCTCTATCCAAATGAAGCTTTGAAATGGATTGGAACGAAGTCTGAATTGCTGACTTGAATTGGAAACCTTGTTATTTACTACACTGATTATTTTGAGCATTTTCTCGGTTCCATCGAAATCCGTTTGAGCCAATCGGTAATACAACAATCCAGCAGGAGCTTGAGCGTCATAATGCTTATATTGATTTTGTCCATTGGAGTTACCCACGCCACTGACTTTGCTAATTACATCAAATGCGGAGGAATTAGTGGACCTAGAAACAGTGAAGTAGTCGTTATTGGATTCAGATTGAGTGTCCCAATACAATAATACATGACCCTCGGGATTTCGTTCGGCCTCAAACCTTACCAATGAAACAGGCAATGGGGTATTCTCAATAACACAGGTGGTGAAATCACCACTTTTAATGGTCCAAAACTCATTGGATGCGTTTGTCAATAAAGTGATGACAACATGGTAATTACCTCCCGATGGAACCGAAAACAATGGATTGATAGAAAATACAGAATTGGAATTATTTCCTATAAAAACATAGTTGGTGTAGGAGACACCGTTAACATATATGGTAACACGCGCTGAGTCATCCGCATCCAAGTTTCCACTTTGATTTATCCGAAGGGACAAATCAACTTGTTTGGGACTACCATCACTGGATGTGCCCACACTAAATAGAGGCGACACATATTGACAGGTTTGGTTGGAAACCTTCCAACCAGATGGTGTTACACTACCACAAGAAACCGAATAGGTTGTAGGGTCACTCCAGTCCAAAGTAAAAGCTGTTTCGCATGCTGCTTCAACTTTTAGAGGTCTCAAACTCCAAGATCCCAACAGGAAAACACACATCAACCCGGAATAGGTTAAATATCGTGTATAGGATAATTTGCTCCTGTAAATTGTAGCCATACAAAACGGTTATCGAAACCTTGTACGGCAAGGGAATGAGAAGGTTGCCCATTAATAAATGAATGGAACCTTCCTTGGCTACAAAATATTGATATTCAGCTAAAAAAAGATATGACAAAAATCATCTACAAAAGGCAAATAGCTCAAAATCAGTCTTTTTTAGGTGCTTGAGCAGAGCCAGGTTTTGCGATAGAATCCCTCATATCGGTATCCGCTTGTAGATTTTTCATCCGGTAATAATCCATGATTCCCATGTTGCCCGTTCTGAATGCTTCGGCCATGGCTTGGGGAACTTGCGCTTCTGCTTCAATAACTTTTGCCCTAGCCTCCTGTGCCTTGGCCTTCATCTCTTGCTCTTGAGCAACAGCCAGTGCGCGACGCTCTTCTGCTTTGGCTTGGGCAACTTTCAAATCAGCGCTAGCTTGCTCTGTTTGAAGTTTTGCGCCGATGTTTTCTCCTACATCTATATCTGCAATGTCAATTGATAAGATTTCAAAGGCAGTTCCTGCATCCAAACCTTTAGCAAGAACAGTTTTAGATATCTGATCCGGGTTCTCGAGAACTGATTTATGATCGTGTGCCGAACCAATGTTTGTAACAATACCCTCTCCCACCCTTGCCAAAACGGTTTCTTCACCTGCACCACCAACCAACTGATTGATGTTAGCTCTTACGGTAACTCGAGCCTTCACTAGAAGTTGAATCCCATTTTTGGCCATTGCAGATACAGGTGGTGTATCGATAACGCGAGGGTTTACTGATAACTGTACGGCATCAAAAACATCTCTTCCTGCCAAATCGATGGCTGTGGCAGTTTTAAAGGTCAAAGGAATATTTGCCTTATCGGCAGATATGAGTGCTTTAATTACATTAAATACATTTCCTCCCGCTAAATAGTGCGTTTCGATTTCATTGGCTGTGATACTTAGACCGGCCTTGGTTCCATTTATAAGGGCATTCACAACTATACTTGGAGGAACTTTCCTTAATCGCATAAGTACCAAATCCAAGATACTGATCTTGACACCTGAAAAAACCGCCGTAATCCAAAGATTGACCGGAACAAAATACATGAACAGAAAGAAGACGATAACTGCCGCTATGACGACAAGAACCATAAAGGGTAGAGCCATTGGATTGAGGTATTAGGTTGTTATTAAAACAGGTATTTAATCAAAAATATTCAGATGTGAATTTAAGAATAATTGAATGAACATGAGTAGTAATTTAATGGATCAGGGCAATTTTATGAAAGCTCGACAACTACCTTACCGGGTAAGACTTCAGTTACAACGATTTCAGAACCCGGGTCCAAAATCTTTCCATTGGTATTGGCCTCCAACCTGTGTCCATTGATTTCCACCGTACCAGATGGCCTTAGAGCCGAAACACACTTACCCTTATCACCAACCTGCACACGAGTGAATGATATGTCATTCACTTTCCCTCCTATGGTATCCTTCAATCCGAAACGAGTCCAAGCCTTGCTCTTCAACGAAGCGTAAACTGCAACAAAAGTCAATAATATAGTACAGGCAAAAACAATGTTTCCAGTTGTAGTTCCATGATCAACATAAACCCAAGCTAAAGAAAGCATCATCAACACCACACCAGCCACTCCGGCAATAAGGCCTGGCAGCATCAAAATCTCCAATACCAAAAGGACGATTCCTAACAGGATGATGATTGAAAGTAAAATTAATGACATGATGAATTATTTGAATGTATAAATGAAACAAGAATAAATCAATAGCATGCCATCACCACTTTTTGAAAACAAAAAAGACTGCAAGAACCATAAACATAAACCCGACCAAATGATTCCAAGCCAACTTATCAGTTTTAAAGATGAGTACGGCGAACAATGTAAACACCGTTAAGGAAATGACCTCTTGTATGATTTTCAATTGAAACAAATCAAATGGCCCACCATTGCCAAGATATCCTATACGATTAGCCGGGACCTGAAAAAAATATTCAAAAAGGGCAATTCCCCAGCTAACCATAATGACTCCAAAAATTCCAAGCTTCGCCAGATATGGTATTCTCTGGAATTGCAAATGACCATACCAAGCCAATGTCATGAAACAATTGGCAATGATCAAGAGGGCAATGGATGAAACGCCCTTCATTCGATTAGAGTTTTACGAATCTTGTCGCAGGCAAAGAGAATTTTTCTCCACTAACCAGCATTGAATAAATTCCTTTGGACCAATCAGAGACATCCAAGTTCAGAGAACCGCCGGGAGCCAATTTGCCTTGATAGACCAATACACCCCTTTGATCATAGACGGAGGCTGCTGCTTGCACACCGCCAGGATATCCATCAATTTTCATATGTAATACATCAGAAACTGGGTTGGGAGCGAATTTTATTGGATTAACTGCTAATTCCTCCAACCCCACAAGCGGATCCAATGTAACATCCAATATGGTTAAATTTCCATTGGTCAAAACGACACCATTTATAGTTTTAGTATTATAGCCAGCGGCAGAAAATTCAACATCAAAAGTGCCTGCTGTGGGATAACCGGTATAATAATCACCTAACAAATCAGTGGAATCACCAGCGGTAGTGGTGATGATCTTCACATTAGCATTTAAGATGGGAGCACCACTTACAACGTTGGTAACAGTTCCCTCCAAGTAACATGCTCGCTGATAATAGGGTGCAAACACATAAAACTCACCATCCATATCGGTTGCAATGATATTGCCGGATGGCAAGTATGGAGATGCATCCCAACACAGAAACGCACCCGTCTGGTATCTTGCAATCTCAATTAAATTCAAAGGACGAGCGCCGTCCACAATAGTAAGCTGACTACCATAAGAGGGATTTATCAGATAATCATTGAATACCCTTACATTATGCACCTCTTTCTCGGGCATGGTATCGTTATAGTAGGTGTTTACAAGAGTGATATTGTTGATATCAGAAACATCGAAAACTCCTAATGGCGTGTTGTTATATTCATCAGTGGTATAGAAATATCTGCCATCATCGGAGAACCAGCCATTGTGGTTGAAATTTCCAGGTGTTGTGTAAGAGGCTGTAACAATAGGATTAGCCTTGTTGGTAATGTCGACAATTGAAAACTGTCCATTGAAAATTTCAGATGACCAGAGTGTATCATTACGAACTGTTCCATCATGAACATAAAAATTAGAATAGGTGCCTACATAAACCGGATTCCATGGATCGGCTAAACTGCAAATTACGGTTCCAATACTTGTTCCGAAAGCATACAAATACTCTCCAAAAACCTGAACAGTATGAGACGAGCCCAGCTGGCCCGATATGGCGCCATCACCAGTATATGTCTTCGAGTTATATGTGGCTGGCAAGCCACTCAAGTCAACAATAGTAATACCACCCCCACCTTCGGTGCCAGCATAAGCATAATGACCATAGGTTTTTACTTCCCTCCACAAACTGGGGGCGGCAGGTACGGTATGCAATACTACGGGATTGGAGGGATCGTTAACATCAACGATAACAAGCCCATCGCCATTACCTAAAAGCGCATATTCGTTTCCAACAGAATCAACATAGTGCCAAACACCAGCACAAGTGGTGTTGAAAGATAGCTGTCCGAGCTTCTGCAATGTTTGAATTTGTCCAAAAACTGAGATTGACACAATCAAAAAGAAAGTGGTAAGCGTGGTTCTGATCATTTTATCATTTTTTTACATTACAAATGTAATGATTTAGAAACCAATATGTAGGAATATAAAATTAGAACAGTTGTCTGTGGTTCATTGGGAACGAATTAGTATATTAGCCATATACTTGAAACCTAATTACAATGAAGAAATTTCTACTCAAAACCCTATGCATTACCGTTGGAGTATGGTTCCTCCAAAACACAGCCACTTATGCATGTTCCGACGCTGGTATAGCCTCGGCGACGGCAGATTCGGTATGCTATAACGCTCCTGTCACCATTTCATTGACAGGTTATACCGGAACCACTTTCCAATGGCAAAAGCTGAATGGTAGTCTTTGGGTCAATGAAACCGGACCTGGAGCTGCCACACCATCCTACACAGTTACCCTGGCTTTGTCGGGAACCTATCGAGCCATTGTCACAGAAACTGGTTGTCCATCCGACACCTCCAATTTGGTAACAATAACTGTTGGCTCCATTCCAGTTCCAACCGCTAACAATATTAGTAGATGCGGACCAGGATTGGTAACCCTTACTGGATCTGGAGCAGGTACTTTGCAATGGTATTCGGATGCAACATCTAATACTCCGATTGCTACAGGAAATCCTGCAAACATATTTGTACCCGCAACCACAACAATTTATGTATCAGATCAGGTGCAAGGAGGTGGCTCTGGAGGAGCTGGGGCAGCTAGTCCAATACTTATTACCGAAATGGAAATTCAAACAAACGATGTGTTGGAAATTCAAAATGTGAGCCCCATACCAGTGGATGTAACTGGTTGGAAAGTGGCAGTGAATAACAGTTACAACGATATCAACCAAGTTAATACCATCGTTCAAACTTTAAGCGGTGTTTTAAATCCCGGGGCCATTCTTTCTTTTGCCGATGTCAATGGTTTGGCTGGCACCACCTATTGGGGTAACAATATATTATGGAACTCGGGCACATTTCCAACCTTCTCGGGATGGGCGCTTATTATTGATGACCAAAACAATCTTCGCGATTTTGTTCCTATGAACTGGCCCGCAGCTACAATTCAAACCATGTCTGTAGTAGTAAACGGAGCGACATTATCACCTGGCAATATATGGAATGGCGATGGTGTAAACATTGGTTCTACTTTGGCTGGATTGAGTATTCAACGAAACGGATCAAGCGACAACAACAATGCGGCCGATTTTACCGATCAAGCCATATCACAAAACGCTACAAATCCGTTGGCAACACTTCCCTTTACCGGTTTCGGATGCTCAAGTCCCAGAATCCCTGTACAAGTAACCATCACACCCTCCGACCCAGTAAGTATAAGCGCCAGTGCTACCAGCTTTTGCTTGAATGGCTCTGCCACACTCACTGCAACAAGTGCAAACTCCAATTATCAATACACATGGAGCCCATCCACCGGATTGAGTTCTACTACCGGCAGTGTAGTTAATTGCACACCCGTTGGATCGGGTGCGAATACCTATGTTGTTATCGGTGATGACGGAAACTGCTCTAATGTTGATTCGGTTACTATTACTGTTGGGGCCCCCACAATTGCTGGAAATGCAACCACCTTTCAAGACACTATTTGTCTTGGAAAAACCGCCGATCTGATATTGCAATTAAGCCAAGGCAACATACAATGGCAAAGCCTCAACAATGGTACCTGGATCAATGAAACCGGCACTGGTTTCAACTCCAGCAGTTACACCGTTACGCCAACAACTACCACCAGCTATCGAGCCTTTGTAACAAGTGGAAGCTGTGCCCCAGACAGCTCCAATACAGTAGATATTACAGTACTACAAATAACAACTCCAACCACAGTTGGTGATAGTTTATGCGTAAGCGGAACTGCTACGCTGACCGCAACAGGAACTGGCACTATTCTTTGGTACAATTCGCTGAACAGCTCAACACCTGTAGGCTCGGGGCCGACCTATTCATTCGCAACCAACCAAAGTTCCACTTATTATGCTCAAGCCTTTGCCGGAACCGCATACAATATCGGTCCTGCCGATGCCTCCATTGGAAACCAAAGTGTAACTGCCAGCAACAACTTTGGAATGGCGTTCGATGTCATTCGTCCAGTTACAATCGACTTTGTTCATGTGTACCCAAACCAAACCGGAACGGTTACCATTAATTTAAGGCAAGGTCCAGGTAATCCCATTTTGGATACTTATACGCAAAATGTAACCGCCTTCACGGGCAAAACCCCTATTCCGGTAGATTTTGATATCCCCGTTGGCAACGGATATTTCCTTGAGGTAGCTACAGGAACTGTTACCTTAAATCAGAATAATCTTGGCGCTGTTTATCCCTATGCTGTATCTAACGGACCATTGAATATTACCGGCTATTACAATCCGGGCTTCAACACTGGCACGGCATACCTTTATCTTTATGATTGGGTAGTTTCTGAAGGATGCCGCAGTCCAAGGGTTCCAACTCCGGTCGTTGTTAGTCCGTTTCCACCCATCCCAACCATCAGTTTAAACTTTAATGTACTAACCTCATCTCCTGCCAATGCATATCAATGGAATCTCAACGGTTCACCTATTGCAGGAGCAAATAGCCAGTCATACACTGCTACTCAGAATGGAAATTACACAGTTACCGTAACCATCAATGGCTGTACCATCACTTCATCTGTATTCCAATTCATTTCAGCTGGATTAGGTGAACTGACATCCTCTATCGGAATGTTCCCAAACCCTACAAGCGATAAGTTATTCATTCAAACAATCGGAGAGGGAATAAAAATATTAAAGATTGAGGTTTCCGACCTAGCTGGAAAATCCGTTCGTAAACTTCAGGGATATGACCTCAGTTCAACCGATAAAATTGCAATTGATGTTTCAAATTTAGCTGAGGGCCCATACGGCGTAAAGATCGATACTGATTCAGGAGTACTGATGAAACGAATCGTTATTCAGAGATAGAATATCAATAAACACAATCTCGAGGCGGCTCAATTGAGCCGCCTTTTTTCATGTACGATTACTAACAAAAGGTTGTTTATAATTAAAAGGCAGTGGGCGGATCGTAGGAAAGGGGTACAAATACTTTTGGCATGTCCTTATCGAACGCATGTCATCGACAACAAATCTTAGAACCTATACACTAATGCCAATGGCTATAGTGGTATTGTCGGGGGGATTGATCTTGCCAGGGTGCAAAGACTACAAACCGGAAATGGAGCGAGCCATAGCTGAGAGGGACTCAATCCTTACTCTCAGTGCAACCAAAGACTCATCCATCAGTTCCTTTATCGAATCGATGAATGAAATCGAATCCAACCTTGACAGTATCACCAGAACACAGGTTGCAATTGCTCGGGAATCTGGAAACGGTACGGAAATGAGTCAAGATGTCAAGGATCGCATCAGTTTCAATATTGATGTGATAAGTGAATTGCTTGAAAGGAACACACAGATCATCGAATCACTTAATCGCAAGTTGTCGGGGAACGAGCTCACCATAGCATCTCTTAGAAGAAAGATAGTGGAGTTGACTGAAGAAAATACTCGAAAAGACAATGAAATTATAGCCTTGCGTCAAGAGTCAACTGATTTGCGTAGCGCCATAGATGGTTTGAACAGAACCGTTGATTCCATGTATGTGGAGACTCAACAAAGAGACATCATCATATCTCAGAAGACCGAACAACTGCATACTGCCTATTGGATCATGGGCACATACAAAGAGTTGAATGGTAAAAAGATCATGAAAAAGGAGGGTGGATTTCTCGGTATGGGAAAAGACAAGGTGCTTGAGGGAGATTTAAATCCCGAATCATTTACTAAAATTGACATCACCAAGCTCAATATTATTTCAATTAATAGCAAGGAGGCCAAATTGATTACAAACCACCCTCCAGACAGTTATAAATTGAATAAAGACATTAAGGGATTTGTGAAAACACTTGAAATAACAAATCCGAACCGGTTTTGGAAGTCTTCCAAATACCTGGTTATCGTTACTGGTTAGCTTTTCTGTTCATGAAGATGGGGAACCCGGTGTTGCGAAAGCTTCACCGGGTTATTTTTTCAGTCCCTATTGGAAGGTATCCACTGGCCATTATTCAAAACGCCCAATACCTTTCCCTTCAAAGTCATTCCGAAAAATGGATTATTCGCAGACAAGGACTTTCGATGGTCTTTGGATGGTGTCCATTCCTGTTCAGGATGGAATACGGTTAAATTGGCGGCATGCCCCTCTTTGATTTGAACCTGCTCCAAACCCAAAACCCTCCTCGGACCAAAAGTGAATAGCTCCATCAACTTCTGCACAGATAAATCGACTAATGCGGTTCTAGAAACCGAAAAAGCCGTTTCTATTCCGGCAATACCAAAACCAGCAAAGTCGAATTCGACATTTTTGGATTCATCATCCTGGGGGTAGTGGTCGGAGCAAATGGCATCAATAGTACCATCCATCACCCCCAACTTCAAGGATTCAATATCATCGGAAGATCTGAAGGGTGGCTTAACCTTATAATTAGTATCGTAGTCGGTGATAACGGAATCATCGAAAAAAAGCTGATGAGCACATACATCGGCTGTTATGGGTAGTCCATCTTTTTTAGCCGCTCTGATTCTATCAACTGAACCTTTTGTGGATATGGTGCCAAAATGCAATCTGCCACCCGTATATCTGCAAATTTCTATATCTCGGGCCACCATCAACTCCTCAGCAAAAGCAGGTGATGATTTAAGTCCAGAAATTGTGGAGGAGACTCCTTCATTGACAATACCTTTTCCTGAAATACCTGAATCATCACTGTAAGTCATGACTACAGAACCTATATTCAAGGAATATTGCAATGCCCGCGACATCAAACCTGAGTCCCTTACGGGTCTTTTATCATCTCCAAAAGCAACGGCACCTGCTGTTTTCATGTCAAACATCTCGCTGATATCCTTACCATCCCTGTCATGGGACAATACCCCGCAAGGGTAAATGTTAACGGCATGCCCACTTGATCGGGAAAGTAGATATTCCACATCTGCTTTAGTCTGTATCGGGGGATTGGTGGATGGCATCAACACGACCCCTGTGAATCCACCATGCGCAGCAGCCGAAAGTCCTGATTGTATGGTCTCTTTTGTTTCCTCGCCGGGATCGCGGAAGTTGGCTCGCAAATCAACCCAACCAGGAGAAACGCATGCACCGGGCACATCGAAAACCAAAGCATCCTTGTCTTTTATTCCATTGCCGATCTTATGGATGATGCCGTCCACGACCAACAGGTCGGAGATGTACTCTTCCTTATTGGATTCGATAACTCGAACAGAACGCATCAGTAGTCTCATGTTTTCCAGAATTTGAGTAATAGAACTTCGGTGAATAAAAATAGCAATGCCAACATAATACAATATTTCCATAAGGGAAACCCAGTCGTATCAGTGGTTCCCGACATAGCAGAAGCTCCCAATGATGCATCCACTTTAAAGTTGGTCAATCGTAACTCATCGATCTGATCTTTCAATCCTGATGGTTCAAAAAAGCTCATGACAGACTCTGCTCGATTGTAATTGAAAGATGGCTTGGAAATGATCCTGCCATCTAAATTTAAATCATATGTTCCAGCCTCTTTAACCGCATTGCCAAACCCAACCCTAACATTGGATCCAGTTGACCTGTGTGTAGGTATGTATTCTAATCCCTGAGCTCCACCTTTCAAACGAAAAACCCGTTCTCCGAAAAAGGAGGACGCAGGTAAATCCAAATAGGCATCCATGCCAATGGCCAATGCAGTAACTTGAGGATTGTTGGATAACAAAGCGATTCGGTAAAAAACAGGAACAAAAATGGCATGACGAGCCAAACCTGACATATTACCTGATAGTGAGGAGCCCAACAGGTAAACTGATCCGTTTCCGGATCTGTACCTGTTTAGATAGCCATCTCCACTACGAAGTTTCAAAATGACTTCCGGAACACCGCCTTCCAGTAAGAAACGGCTATTAACATTGGGCAGATCCGTAGACGAGTTTATACCGCCCTTGTTGCTGAAAACACCGCTAAACACCGGGTCATCTGTTTGAAGTTTATCCACCCTATCCTGCGACCTTACTATTGAACTGATGCAACCGCTTCCCAAGGAGTTGGCTAAAGATTTATAGGATGTGATATCGGCCAGTGAATCGGGTATAATTACCAATACACCACCGTTTTTTACGAATTTATTCAACTCGGATATCATGCCGGAAGTGATTGATTTAACCTCATTCAAAATCACAACTCTCGAATTGGTCATGGTGCCAAAATCAACCTGCTTTTCGCTGAACTCTCGGAGCTTAAAATATCCGTCCTGAGGGAAAAGCGACTTGAAATACGATCCAGCCGCAATACCATTGATGGCCGTTACAGGAACCTCTGACTCCACCCGAAAAGAAAAATGGTATTTGTCATCAAACAATACTGCGTTATCCTCCAAGGAAACAAGGCACTCGTACCAACCGGTATCATTGGGAGTTATGGATAAGTTCACATCGGTAAAGCCGCCTTCAGGCACATCCACTGTGGCTGCAGCCTTCGACACACCATTGGCAACAAACTTCAATGGGATAGAGCTTATTTCGGTTTCACCATGGTTTCTGACCCTCACTCCTATTTCCAACAATTGACCAGCTTGTACAACAGGAGTGCTTAACCAGCAAGAATCGATGGACACATTATCGGACACCGAGGAGGCGATTGGGATCAAAAGAGCATTAATGGTGGAGTCGGGTTTCAGATTGGATAAGTCTGTAACGGATGTTTGGAAATCAGAGATCTGGATTGCTAACTTATTCCCGCTTCCGGCATTCGTTAGAATATCTTTTTGCCTTGAGTAAACTTCTGAAACGGTTATTGTAGAAGAAGATGGCTCGATTGATTCCAAGGCACTTAAAAATTCCTCTCTCGTCAGAAGCCGTTGGTATGCTGCATCGAAATCAGTGGTCAACAGCTGAAACCTATCGGAAGGCCTGTAAGAATTGGCAATATCGCGGGCGATAATAGTCGCTTCCTCTAGTCTGGTACCTTTTGCACCCAATGCCTCCATACTGAAGGAATTGTCGATATAAATGCTTACCAAGTTGCCTGAATAGGCCTTTTTACCCACAACAGTAGGTATTACAGGCTGGGCAAAAGCCAAAACCAAGAATATAACGGCCAAAATCCTACTAGCCAGTACAAGCATGTGCTTTAGCTTAGACTTGGAGTTGGTCTCTTCCTTAAGTTCCTTTAAAAAGGAAACATTGGTGAAGTAAACAACCTTGAACTTCCTGAAATTGAATAGATGAACAATAATCGGGATGGTTACAAGGACAAGGGCCGACAGGAAGGCCGGTTCCAAAAAACCGATTTTCATCAATATCCGATTGGATTTATTGTCCTCAAAGATAATCAATTTAAGGCAAATTGGAATTGTTAACATGGGATTGTCGATATGTGATTCACCCATCGTATCCCATAAACCTGTGGTCGTAGTTTACATTTGTTGAAGAGCGTTCTTGAAAACCAACCCGTAAATGGAATCCTTATGGCCAACAGAAATGACAGAAAAATCTTTGTACTTGACACATCCGCCATACTCTTCGACCACAATGCCATTCATAATTTCAAGGAACACGATGTAGCCATCCCTATTACCGTACTTGAAGAAATTGATCGATTTAAGAAAGGCAACGATGTGATCAATTTTGAAGCTAGGGAATTCATCAGGAACATCGACAAGCTGTCAGGTCAGCACTCACTTCAGGATTGGATACCCCTGAACGGTCCAACAAAAGGCAAGATTCGGGTATTGATGGTGGAACAGGCCTCAGTGGATGCGAACAAGGTTTTTGGAGAGAAAAAAGCAGACCACAACATCCTGAATGCGGCATTGCACCTGATGGAGAGCACTCCGGGGCGCAAAGTCATTTTGGTTTCAAAGGACATCAATCTCAGATTGAAGGCCAAGAGCCTGAATCTCCTAGCAGAGGACTACAAGACCGGAAAAATCAAGGACTTGGAGGGATTATATACAGGCTCAAGTATAGTTGAAAACATTTCCAGTAAATCCATCGATGCCATATATAATAATGGCAGTATCAAGGCTACGGAAGCGCTCAAAAAGCAAAAGCCAATACCCAATCATTATTATGTATTGAGATCCAAAAATGGCTCCCATTCGGCATTGGCATGGTTCAATCCCGCTAATGGAACACTGGAGAAAATCGCAAAAGAAACGGCCTATGGAATTCGACCTAGAAACGCAGAACAGGCATTTGCCATGCATGCGGTCATGAGTCCCAATATACGACTGGTAACCATTCAAGGTGTGGCGGGTACGGGCAAAACCCTTATCGCATTGGCATCGGCCCTACAAATGCGTCAATCGTTCCGACAAATATACCTTGCCCGACCAATAGTGCCTCTTAGCAATAAGGACATAGGTTACCTGCCGGGAGATATAAAGTCGAAAATAAACCCGTACATGGAACCTTTGTGGGATAATCTCAAATTCATTCAGGGGCAATACCGAGAATCCGACAAGGAATTCCAAAAAATAAACGAGTTGGTAGAGAGCGAAAAACTACATATAACACCATTGGCATATATCCGTGGAAGAAGCCTTTCCAATATCTGCTTTATAATCGATGAGGCTCAAAACCTGACTCCTCACGAAGTAAAAACAATTGTTACGCGTGCTGGTGAAAACACCAAAATCATATTCTCAGGTGATGTGAACCAGATCGACACCCCTTACTTGGACTCTCACAGCAATGGTCTATCTCACATTATTGACAAAATGAAAGGCCAAAACCTTTATGCTCATATCACATTGGAGAAAGGAGAACGCAGTGAACTCGCCGATTTGGCAGGAAGTCTACTTTAGTCGTAGATATCGTCTGGAATGACACTATCTTTGTTGTACTATGTCTTACAAGGTAAACGATCATTTCGCCAAAAAGGCCCGTAAGGAGCAATTCGTTGCCAGATCGGTTTACAAGTTGCAGGAAATTGACCAGAAGTTCAGAGTCATCAAAAAGGGTGATTATATACTCGATTTGGGAGCGTCGCCCGGGTCTTGGTCCCAATACGCTTCAAAGGCTATCGGTGAGAAAGGAAGGTTGCTTGGCATTGATCTTAAAAAGGTTTTTTTAGATCTTCCCAATGCCGTTTTTATCAAAGGAGACATGCTCTCGTTGGATCCGGGTCCAGTACTGGAACAACATGGCTTTTCTAGATTGTTTGATGCTGTCATTTCTGATATGGCCCCAGATACCACAAATAGCAGATTTACCGATCAGATGAAATCATTGGAGTTGTGTGAAGCTGCTCTCGCCACATCCCATCGCTTCCTTAGAAAAGGAGGCAATTTCGTTTGTAAGATTTTTGATAGCGGCGATGCTATGGGTTTCAGAGATGAACTAAAAAAACATTTTAAGTTGGTGAAATTACTCAGGCCAAAAAGCGTCCAACAGTCGAGTAAAGAGTTTTTTATGATTGGCCTTGGTTATAAAGGTACAGAATCAGAGCTCCAAGTTGAGGCCAAGTGTAATGACATAGTTGGTCCAGGGATTTGAAACATTGACCTCCTTATCGATAAGATATCCCAAATTAACACCTGTTTTCTTGTTAATGGAATAATCGATACCTGCAGCAAGCCGGTAATCCCTGAACAATACTCCATCAGGGTCGTTCAAATGGTAAAAAGTCTCTGATGAAAAATAGGGCTTCCATTTGTATGGTGTTTCAAACTTAAATGCAATCTTAGCGCGTAGATAATCCTCAGGAACCCTCCAATTGTCGGACTTGTTCACATCCGTAAATTGTGATTGATACCTAAGTCTTAATGTGGCAATGACCCAATCTGTTTTCTTACGATAGGACATATTTATAAGAAGTCGATGTCTTATGCTGTAGCTATCATCATACCTGCGCTTTGCTATATACCGATACCCTACAGAAACCTGGAATGGCTTGGAGATTTTATAGGACATAAGCATCTCGGAGTAAATTGTTCCAAGTTCCGAGAAATTTTCATTTAAGCGACATTCAGTAGCAACCTCTAAACCTACTTTTTTGGCAAGTTTCGTTTCCAAATTGACCGAAGACCAAAGTCCAGCATCATTGACCTGTCCAAAGCCAACAGAAGGAAAAAATGCAACAATTACAAACAGAATTCTATTCATAATAGTGCACTTGAACCTGGGCAGTATCCCTTAAAAAATCTATTTTGCCAATGGTCACAGTATTGATCTTAACGCCCAGCCGGGTTTCTAAATCTGCAATAAGCAAATGCCGGTTCTCAGGTTTTATTAAGTCGATATTCTCATACATGACCAACCTGGAAACCTCTTTGCGCATAAGAACTCTGCTTTCCAACAACCAAGTGATGAAGATTATGATTATCATCAACAACAAGAGTTCATCCCAGCTTCCCTTGGTAACGGCATTAATTAGTCCCATAGCTATAACCAGGAACATATATGTCATATCTTTAATAGAGATATCCTCGGTCCGGTATCGTAACATGGAAAAAACGGCAAATAAGCCAAAAGCAGCACCCATACTCATTTCTACCTTGTTCAAAAGATAGGTGATCAGGAAAATGATCAAATTGAAAATAAAAAAGGTGAAAACATATTCACGGTTTCTGTAAACCGGGAAATAAACAAAACGAATCAACACGAAAACCGCACTGATATCGATCAACAATCTGAGAAAAAACTTTGGAGACAACTTGTTGAACAAATTGAATCCGGTTTCCATGATTTCACTGTCTAAGTCCTGTAGTAGCATTTTGTATTTTGTTTACCATTAGTAATTGGGGCTTGAAGTTATTGGATTTTATTCCAACTGCCAATTTTGATACCCCCAAGCAATATTTACTTAATGAAGAAGGTCTGATTCGCAGTTCCTTCATCAATCGACTAAAAAGTGATGAGGAAGCGCGATTTTGCTTCAGTTCAGCAATAACCAACCCTTCAACATCCCAAGTTTGTTCCCCTAAACGGTAGGATAAATCCATATCAATAGTGACCCGTTCATCAAAGGATGGACTCACGAGTGTGATTCTTGTATATTTTACTTGCAATGATTCTTGAAGGCTATTGATTTCAAAAGGGGTTTTCTCTTGCAAAAGCTTGACCTGCTTTGATGAATCACTAAGGGTTTCCAAGCCTACCCTGCTTTTTAAAGTCCTACCCCTGTTGTTTTTATGTTTCACTTCAAAAAAAACACTTCCGGTGTCCAAATAGGTGCGCTTACGAATCTTAAAGCGGTTCATTTTACCACAAGCGTGTCGATGATAGAGCGAGTAATCGGCAGTATCATAGTAAACAGAATCGTACCGAAAAAACCTGTTTCCATTGATATCTAAAACAGCATATCCAGAATCGCATAAACTCTGCAATAACTCATCTAGAAAAAGTTCGGAAAAAACGAATTTTGTATCCATCCTATCTTGAAGGGACACTTTGTCAATTTCCATGAGCGAAACCCCTCTAAAACGGCTAAGCATATTAACTTTATATAGTGATTGGCTTTTCAATTTGAATATTAGTCTTTGGTCGATGTTTTGAAGTTATATCTTTTTACCGACAAGAGTTTATCACTAGATGTATAATTTTTTTTCTCTTTTCGTAAACCATTAGTATCATATGAGATTACTGACTTCCTTAACAGCTTTCCTTCGGAATCATAATATGATTCGGATATGCGCTGACCAAGCTTATTGACATCGTATTTTACCCATTCAATAATTTCACCGGAGCCACTGAATCTTTTTTCAGAGAGTTTCTCTCCATCATCGTCGTAACTGAAAGTTGTTTTACTTTCCAAAACCCCCTCTCTGCCGTAATTCAACTCTTCAAGCACCTTTCCGGTGGAATGATATCGAAATGTTTTCTTATCACGCAAAGAACCATCCGATTCGTAACTAATCTCTTCTACCACATTCCCATCCTTATCGTATTTAATGATTGATTCTGTCCACACATGTTCCTTACCATCACAATAAGATAGCATTGTTTCTGTGCAGGATCTGATGGAGTTCTTTCGAATATCCTTCCTTGATTGACCAAATGAAACACAAGCAAAACTAAAACCACATAAAAGACATACAAGAACAGAACGCAATACGAACCTACCCATTCAAAGTAACTTTTAATCTTATCAATAAAATTATAGACCGAAATAGTTGTATATGAACAAGGTGTCGGTATTCACAACTTGTTTACGGTTATTGATTTCCAACTTTTCGATGACTGGCCTTGTTCCTGAAGTGGAAAACTCATCCTCAGAATACACATAAACCGTGTATGAACCTTTTCGTAAATACTTAAATTCAAACATACCGTTAAAGGATGTTTTAGTTCGTTCACTAAAAGAAACATCATCTCCATAAATCAGATAAACATCCTGGTCAAAAGCATCATACTCAAGTGTGTCTTGCTGGTTGGACAAATCAACCATTCGAACATATCCTCGTATCGTAGAGTTGCCCCCTTCCCCGGGTCCTTTTTCACATGAGTTCAAGAATCCCGATAGAAATAAGACAAAGATTATTGGATAAAATAAAATCCTGCTATTTCGATTCATATTTCGAAGCAATGCGTTACGGATGTAAACTAGAAGATCTCAGAAATTTTAAACATCAACGGTTAGGAGCATATACAATCTTAGCCGTTTCCCTGCTGGAACCAGAAATCAATTCCAGGAAATATAATCCGGCTGGAAGAGATGAACCGGTCAAATCTAGTTCAATCCTATGCAAGCCGGAAGAAAGCGAGCCATTATCAATTAACTCCATGACTTTTTTACCATCCATTCCGTAAAGAGAAAGCTTTACAGAGGATTTCGAGGGCAAATAAACTTCCACCTGTGTACTAGATGAAAAAACATTTGGAGAAACCATGAGTGACACATTGGCTTCAGGAACTTCAGGAAGATAGGTTGAACCTGTAAAGTGCGCCACAACTGAGTCCGTAGAAGTTAAGCTGAAATTAACTCCTGGTGTTGTATTTCCCGGATTGAAAACCTGGCTTCCAGGTGTCCAACCATTGAAGGTATAGCCGTTGTTTGCACTGGCCGTTATACTGGTTTGAATATTACCAAAGTAAGTACCTGTCCACGGAAAATTGGAAATATTCAACGAATTAAGCTGGATATTGCCGGCACCTGCAGGATCGGTATTCAGGGTTAGCTGGTAGGGACCGGTCAAGCTGTAGCAACTCATCAATCCATTAGACATATTGTTGCAGCGGGTAACAATGAAATCACGAAGATCCTGTGCGTTGTTATACCACTCGGTATAAGTTCCACTCCATCTATTGGAGTGGGCAGTCATTTCTGGACTTAGCAAATTGATGATACTATCCAACTTTGATAACATATTATCGCAGCTGAATACTGTGTTCCACAAATCGATTTGACGATTAATGTAATATCTATTAAAGGTTGGATTTGTTCTCAATTTATTTAAAAACGCAATATGACCTTTGGGATCGCTAGAACCTGACAAAGATTCTACCTGGCAAGGGTTTGCATTGGGACCGGTATTGGCTATTCCAGTATAGTTGATATAATGACCAAAAGTAGCATCGTTATCCCAAAGGATGTATCCCCATTTAAGATGTGAACCCGTACTATCCAAACCTCTCCACCATCCCGTATTATAGTTAAGCCAATCGGAACAAACCGTGAAAGAATTTACCAAAACATAATCTACCAAGCTAGTGGCATCGTAGCGATCCATCACATATTGATAAGCAGCAGGATCATTCATGTTGGCGCCCATAGCATAACTGTAAAAGGCATTCCATGCGTTAAGGGCAGCAGTACCTCCGTATTCAGCCCAAGTGTTACCCCAAGTCTCAATATAATATAGGTTGAATTTATCCTGTCCGTAGTAGTAATCGGTATAGTCGTGGTCATCGGGATTGTCTCTGATGTCATAAACACCCCAATAGTTACCATTGAGGTAAACGATACACTTGGCTCCGCGACGAACATCCAAATTTAATCCTCCTTCAATGGCCATGTTTTGGATATATGCATCTCTAATGTGAGCGCTTCCTTGATTGGCGGGACGGTGGTCGGCTGGGTAGTTGTCATCTCCTGCTGCTCGCAAAATCAGTTTTTGGAAATTACTTCTTGGTGTAGAAGCGAATAACTGATGTTCAACTGAGTGATTGTATCCCATCTCATCTCGGGAAACAAAATCCAAACTTCTCTGGCTAAGAACCCAACTATCCTGGCCATGTCTGTTGAACTCACCATAGGTGTTTGCAACCCGTGCTCCTGAAACATCAAACATTTCGAAAGTCCCTTTAGGTTCCAATGTGCCGGAACCATTGGCCAAATTCGAAAGTGAGGTGGCTGCAATGGATACTATAGGAAGAGTATGGCTGACATTGAAGAAATAGGTTCCAAATTCTACGAAGCTTGGTAAGATAGAAGAGTTTGAACTGTAGGTAATGGCTTTAACCACTTTCGTAGCAGTGAGACTAATTGGACCTGTGTATAGTGCTGAAGATGTGGTAGGCAATGTACCATCAATGGTGTAACGGATAGTGGCACCGGGCTCGGTAGTGGTAATCGTTAATGTTAATGATCCAGTATAAAATCCTGGAGCAAAATCATAATCTGGTCTATCGGCATAATCTATGTAGGCTGTAGCCGTGTTGTTAGATGCATTGGGAGTTGGAGCCGTAAAGATGCTCCAAGTAGACGCACCATTGGTCGTCCTTCCCCTGGAGTGCCCCAGCTGGGTTTTCCTTATTTTAACAGAATCAACCAAAGAACCTGAAGGACTAGACAACACGATGAATTCGTTGGTGTTTTTGGTTTGCTTCAATTTGAAATTGGTATGGTGGTTGGTGCCTGAAGAGATGTTGCGACCGGAGCACCAAAAACGCACAAATCCACCCGCATTGATATTAACATTGGCAGGTATTTGATATTTCATCAAATTGGTGGTATCATCACTCAAATAATAACCAGTCAAAGAAACCGTAGAGGAGCTGGTATTATAAAGTTCAATCCAATCCTCATAGTCTTGGTAATTATCAACGAATTGCGTCAAATTAGACGCTGAAAATTCGTTAATGACGACCTGGGCATTAGAAGCATTCCACACAAGGATACATGACAAGATTGCAAGCACATTTTTGTAAAAACGATTCATATAGATTGATTTTAGCGATATGACAGTTGTTTCCGTAAAATTAACATTAATGCTAAATGGAGGTAACAATTAATTAAAAAGGTTTTAATTATTGAAGAAACATCAATAAGTTCTGATTATCAAACAATTAAATGCAAATCCACAAACTCAAACAACTACAACATCTGTGGCAGTTGAAGGATAATGACTAATTTTATCACATGATAGAAGTGGTATCGTGTCCTTTTTCGGACAGTGTGGTTTGTGAGCCAATTTTTCAAATCCGCCGGAAGGTATTTGTTGAAGAGCAAAATGTCTTGGAGGCGGAGGAGTTTGATGAATATGAGAGTACTGCCATCCACTACCTCGGATTGATCAATGGGATCCCTGCCGGAACTGCCCGGTGGAGGGTTACAAAAAACGGTATCAAACTGGAACGATTCGCAGTTTTAAAAGAATTAAGATATAAAGGTGTAGCCGCCGCTATTCTCAAAAGAGTTTTGACTGACACAATACCTGCAGGTGTTCCCATTTACCTACATGCCCAACTAACTGCTCAGGTTTTTTATGAAAAACATGGCTTCACTAAATATGGCGACATATTCGAAGAGTGTAACATCCTACACTACAAGATGTTTTTCAACAGATGATATTGAAGAGTAGATTTGTTTTTTTATGAAGGCCAGCAACGACTATAAATCCATTTGGGAGCTATCCTACCCTATCATTTTAGGAGGCTTGGCCAATACATTGCTGAACCTGACTGATACGGCATTTGTTGCGAGGCTTGGGGAAACCGAGTTAGCATCTATGGCCCTAACCACAATATTCTACTTCGTAGTGGTAATGATAGCCTTTTCTCTAGGTACGGGCATACAAATTTTGATGTCACGAAGAGCAGGTGAAGGTGACAGAAAAGAGATAGGCAGAATTTTCGATAACGGTTTTCTGATTTTAGCCTCATCCTCTGTCGTTTTTTCTGTTGGAATGTATTTCCTGACGCCTATTTTCTTCGAGAACATCCTTAGCTCTGACGGTATCATAAAGTCCTCGAATGACTATATGTCTACACGTAGTTTTGGGATCCTATTTGCCTTTGTTACCATTTCCTTCCGATCATTTTTCATTGCTATTGGACAAACCCGTATTATTACCTATACGGCTATCATCATGCTGGCTCTAAATGCTGCACTTGACTATCTGTTGATTTTCGGCAAATACGGTTTTCCGGAAATGGGCATAAAAGGGGCAGCATTGGCTTCAGTTATTTCTGAGGCTGTAGCGCTCTTGTTCTTAGTATTATACTGTGCCCGCAAACATGAATTTAAAGAGTTTTTCTTGTTTCGTTTCGAATTCATTTCCATTTCCAGAATAAAATCCATTTGGAACCTTTCATCGCCGGTTGTATTGCAAAACCTGGTTTCAATGGGAGCTTGGTTTCTCTTTTTCGTATTGATTGAACATATGGGAGAGCATGAACTCGCCATCTCAAATATCATCAGGGCAACCTACATGATCATGATGACACCCGTATGGGGATTTGCCGCGGCTACAAATAGCATGGTTAGCAACTTGCTCGGACAAGGACTCCATGATCAGGTATCCACATTGGTAAAAAGAATCATCAAACTCGCACTACTTACCAGTACCATCTTATTCCTGTTGATGATGATCAGTCCAAAGGCAGTTCTATCGATTTCAACCTCCAACGCCACCACTATTGATAACGCAATGGGTTGTTATTACATCATTGCCGGAGCCATGTTCCTGTTTTCTATCAGTATCATATTGTTGAGCACCGTTTCTGGAAGCGGATCAACTGGTGCGGCCATGGTAATCGAGGTATCCAACATACTCATCTACCTATTGTATGTTTACATTTGTGCCATCGTACTAAAAGCCTCCATCGAATGGGTTTGGTTCTCTGAGGTATTTTACTGGTCCATGATGGGATTGTTCTCCTACATCTACTTAAGAACTGGAAAATGGAAAAACAACCGCATATGATTCTTAATTTTGCAATAAGAGCTACTCTGATAATAGGCTTTGTGTTTGGTGGTTGCAAGAATCAAAAAGATGCTACGACAGATTACTCAGGTTTGATCAAAGCCACGGTGGTTGACATGTCGGAGCTGGATGGTTGCAATCATTTACTAAAACTGGAGGACGGTACATTTTTGGAACCCATGAATTTGGAAAACGAATTCAAGAAAAACGGGATGGTTTTATACATATCCTACAAACCCTCCAAGGCAAACTCGGTATGCATGAAAGGTAAACTTGTGGAACTATCAACCGTTAAGAATCCCATCAAATAACCATGTTCCGTATCGTTTTCTTCGGCACACCAGATTTTGCAGTACCCTCTTTGGTGCGACTGATAAACGATGGTCATCAATTGCTTGGGGTTGTAACGGCTCCAGACAAGCCCTCCGGCCGCGGTCTGCAAATCAAAAAAACTCCCGTTAAGGAATGCGCCGAAAAACATGGCATACCTATCATGCAACCATCAAAGTTGGGTGATATCGATTTCATAAAAACATTAAACTCCCTGCAAGCCGATTTGTTTGTCATTGTTGCCTTCCGCATGCTTCCCGAATCGGTTTGGAATATGCCACGACTGGGCTCTTACAATGTACATTCCTCCCTCCTGCCCAAATACAGAGGTGCAGCGCCAATCAATCGAGCAATAATGAATGGTGAAACGGAAACTGGTGTTAGCACCTTTCAGTTGAAGCATGAGATAGATACAGGCCGGATTCTGATGCAGTCAAAAACGAACATCGGACCGGATGAGACGGCTGGAGAGCTTCACGACCGATTGATGCACATGGGTGCCGATTTGATATCGAAGACCCTGAACTCCTTGGAGGATGGTACTGCTATCATGATCGATCAGGATCTTTTGAATCCAGACAAGGAGTCGTTACCAAATGCCCCAAAAATCTTCTCTAGCGATTGCCAAATTAATTGGCGTCGTGGATCAAATGAAATTCACAATCAAGTGAGGGGATTGTGTCCCTATCCCGGATCCTTTACAAAAGCAATAAAAAAGGATGGGACAATTGCAGTTCTGAAAATCCATCGAACTAGGCCGAACCAAGTTGAGACTAATGGGGACCCCGGTACGATGGTTAATACGGGAAATCATCTGCATGTAACTTGTGGCGAGGGCTCGATTGAAATCATCGAAATACAACTAGAAGGAAAGAAAAAAATGCTCTCGGCCGATTTCCTTAGAGGTAACGACATCAGCGGATGGAGGCTTATATGACCAATTCAACCAAAGGACATATTGTTGTTTTTACAGGAGCTGGCATCAGTGCCGAGAGTGGTATCAAAACCTTCAGGGATTCTGGTGGATTATGGGAGGAATATGACATCTACGATGTTGCGACACCAGAGGCATGGAGGGCTAACCCCGACTTGGTTACTCGCTTTTACAACGACCGGAGAAAACAGATAATGGGAGCAAAACCCAATGATGGACATGCAGCATTGGCTAAGTTGGAAAAGGAATTCGATGTTACCATCATCACCCAAAACATTGATGATTTACATGAACGGGCCGGATCCTCCAAAGTATTACACCTTCATGGCGAAATCATGAAAAGCCGAAGCACCAAGAATAACAATCTTGTTTATGATATTGAAGGTTGGGAACTCACCGCAGATTCAAAATGTGAACTTGGATCGAGGCTCAGACCTCACATCGTCTGGTTCGGAGAATCTGTACCTATGATGGAAACAGCTTTGGAGGTAGTAAGAAGCGCCGACTGCTTCATCATAGTAGGCACCTCCTTAGAAGTTTACCCTGCCGCTGGCCTGACGACGCAGGCTCCTACTGGATGCGCCAAATACTATGTCGACCCGAATGCTAAACCGATTTCAGGAGTACACCAGCTGGAAGTGATTCCTCAAAAAGCGGGATTAGCATTACCCGAACTAGCAGACAGACTGATTCAATTGGGCATATGACATTTTTGGTTTCGATGGATTCCTTTTGGTTCGAATGGGTCGTTCTGCCCCTGCTGATTTTCCTTTCACGGTCTTGCGATGTGACTTTAGCAACCCTGAGGAATGTATTCATTGCAAGGAACATCAGGAATGTGGTTCCCATCATCGGCTTTTTCGAGGTCTTACTGTGGCTGGTAGCCATCAGCACCGTACTAAATAACCTGCATAATGTCGCCTGCTATATCGGTTTTGCTGCCGGGTACGCCAATGGCATATTCCTGGGCTTAAGAATAGAAGAAAGACTTGCCCTGGGCAAACAATTGGTCAGAATTTTCACCAAATCAGAAACGAAAAGTTTGGTAGATGACTTGTATAGGCAAGGTATGGGAGTTACCCTTATGGATGCACGGGGATCCCAGGGACCGGTTACCGTTGTTTATATCACCATGAACCGAAAAGATATGGTTGTGCTCGAAGAACTTATAAACAAGCACATTCCAAATGCATTTTACACGATAGAGGACATTCGAAAATCACGCCTTGGTGTTTTTCCTGACAAAAAGGGTGAAGGTCGCTTCGATTTTTTAAAGGCCCTAATGCCCTTGCGGTAAACAATTCGACCCCGGTAGTTGTCTTTTGTTTAGCATCAAAATGAAAACAGACCCAACTCAGGAATCTAAAACAGTCCATTCCACTTTAGAGCGAGTGGAAAGGATGAATCCTTTGAAAACACTTCTGTTGTTGACTATTACGGGGAGTACCATCCTGTTCATTGCCGTTTCAGCACTTTATGTTGCTACGATGGTAAAGAACCAAACCATCGATAGCTTCCGAATGCCTGCTGCATTTGCATTCAGCACTGTCTTTTTGCTGCTCAGCAGCTTTGCCTTATCCTCTTCCAAAAGGAAATTCAAAGAAGATCGGATCAAGGGCTTGCGCTCTAGACTTCAAATTACCTTTTTACTGGGAATGATTTTTACGGTATGCCAGATCTGGGGTTGGATTCAAATGGTGGAAAAAGGTATGTTTTTACAATCCACCCCTGGAGTTGCTTACTTGTATGTAATCAGTGGACTTCATTTTGTGCATGTATTGGGTGGTATGGCCTATCTAATACACATTATGTATTCATTATCTGGATTGAAAACCGATCTAGCCGGGTCTTTGCTTTATTTATCGGACAAGAACAACCTTACCAAATTTGACTTGATCACTACTTATTGGCATTTTGTTGATGGTCTTTGGATTGCCCTTTACTTCATGTTTTTGCTGACCTTCCAGTTTTAAATCAAGGTTGCGAAAAACCTTATAGGCACTTTAGAATATTCACAAAAGACCTTGATTTCAAGGATGCCCCTCCTATAAGTCCTCCATCTACATCTTTCAAAGAAAAAATTTGTGCGGCATTGGATTCATTACAACTTCCACCATACAGAATACTCAGTCCAACAGCAATGGAATGCCCCTTACTGGCCGATACGGATTGTCTGATGAAACCGTGCATTTCCTGTGCCTGGTCTGGTGTAGCCGTGAGTCCAGTTCCTATAGCCCAAACAGGTTCATACGCTACCACTAGCCTACTCCATTTGGAGTCTTCCAAATGAAAAAGGCAGTCCCTGAGTTGAGCCTCCACAACAGAAAAGTGATCGGAATTTTTTCGTTGCTCCAGGGTTTCACCCACACAATATATGACAGTTAGATCCGAATGAAGCGCTTGCGAAATCTTCGCTGATAAATCAAAAGGAGATTCGTCAAAATAACTCCTCCTTTCAGAATGGCCAATGATAACATGCGTGGCACCAACGGATTTAATCATGCTAGCTGAAACCTCTCCGGTGTAAGCACCGGTGGATTCGGTTGAACAGTTTTGAGCACCAATCTGGATTTTTGATTTCTCCGTTAAGCGCGACAAACCTTGAATATGTACGAAGGATGGAAACAACACGACCTCGGCGTCGCCACGATATTCATCCTCCACCATGCCCATGACTTCAGTAGCCAAAGACAATGCCTCTTCCCTATCACAATTCATCTTCCAATTTCCAGCAAGAATGCGTTTCCTCATTTCGTATCGTTATTGTATCATCAAACCGTCCTCACCCTAGGATCCAACACTCCATAAAGCAAGTCCACTGCAATATTAATGATTATGAAGAAACAGGATACAACGATTACCGATCCCATTACCACTGGTAAATCATAGCTCTCCAAACTATCAACAGTGACTTTGCCGATACCCTTCCAATTGAAAACATATTCTATGAAAACGGCTCCAGCCAAAAGGGAGCCAAACCATCCGGACACCGCAGTCAAAACAGGATTCAAAGCATTTCTAAGCGCGTGGCGAAAAACCACTCCCATTCCAGATAAGCCTTTGGCTTTTGCGGTTCGTACATAATCCATAGATAATACATCCAACATAGAACCCCGGGTCAGTTGAACGATTACGGAGAGTGGTCGGATACCCAAGGTAAATGCGGGAAGCAGCAGGTTTTTCCAAGTCAATACAGGGCCATTGAATGGATCAACCGTATAAAGCCCTCCAGTCATTTCCAATCCAGTAAAATCGGACCAAACAAATCCAAATAACCAAGCAACAATGACTGCCGCAAAAAATGAGGGCAATGCCATACCAGTAACTGCTAATAGACCAACCGAATTATCAATGATGCCACCCTTGTTCAAGGCTGACCAAACACCCAGAGGGATGCCCAAGCAGCAAGCAAAAAGGAGCGCGGCAATAGACAGCACAATTGTGCCCAACAAGGAGTCGAGCATTATGTCCCATACCAAACGATTCGATTGATAGGATCTTCTCAAGTAGGGCCCTTTTAAGTAAATAGCCTTCTCACCGATTGGGATCAATTGCAACATCGAACCATATTTACTCGAGTCGGCAAATATTCGGGATTCCTGGTTCGAACGATCGAGGACTGAAATTGGTGATAGGTCGTTCAAGTACACTAGAAAGCGGTTTATCGCAGGCTGGTCTAAACCCAACTCCCGGTTGATTTTCTCAATACTTTGAACATCCGCCCTCTGTCCAAGCATCATTCTTGCAGGATCACCAGGAAGTAAATTGAAAATCACAAAAACCAAACTAACCACTCCAAGCATCACCAGCAAACCGCTGGTAAATTTTCGAAGGAAGAATTTGATTCGGGTCACAATAGCTTATTTACCCTTTTTGTTGGAGTGAACATGCTGGAGCAGCTTAGATTTACTGTACGCATTATCGCCGGTACCCTCAAAATCTTTAATAATATTTCCGTTCCACATATAGAAAATACCAGGAGTGGATCCCGCACCAAGCAAGGTCCAAAATTTGGGAATGTCCAATACTACGGACGGGAATTGTTTACCTGCGATTTTATGAAATTCAGGAATCTTACTCGACTCCTCATCCATGAAGTATATGTAGACCTTGGGAAAATCGGGATCATTAGATAACTCGGCTAATTCCTTGGCAGCATCCTGACAATGGTTACAACCTGGAGCAAAGAAGCAAAGGATTTTCCTACCCTTATCAAGATTGACTTTCTTGCCATCAAAAATATTGTCGGCAGAGAAACGCGATTTGACCTGCGCAGGTCCTGGATCTTCTTTAATCGAATCAACGGCTGCCAATTTAACGGTGTCAGAAGTCGTAACCGAGGCCGTTGGAGACTCGACAGGAAGGGTCATGGTTGTGTCAAGCTCCTCAACCAGGACCTCTGTTTCATCAATTATAGAAGTGGCTGAGCTGCTCTCCTGACATGGACAGAAAGGGAACAGCATAAACATGACTAGGGTACTGATGGCAGTAATGACAAGCAACACAGAGAATCTGTTTTGGCCTGAGGGTTTGTCTTTTACATTAATATAGATGTAGAAAAGTATGCCCAAGGTCAAAATGTTCTTCACGAAAGCCTCCAAAGGTGTCATCGGAACCAATTGTCCGAAACAACCGCAGTTCCCATTCATGGCTCCATGCTTTACCATTTCAATGACCAGATGAATGCAGAAAACGATTAAAAGCAAAATGGTTGAGGGTAATACCAAGCGCTTGAGAAAATGGGGCTGAATGATGGCAATTCCAAGCGCAAGCTCTATGGCAATGAGAATTCGTGCGAAGTAATTTGCATTACACCAGGACATAAGTCCCAAGTCGACCAATTGCTTTTCAAAGGCCCAAAGTGGAAACATTTTGGCGATAGCTGAAAAAACGAAGAGGGCGAAAACCAATACCCTCAAAATCCAAACAATGGTTGTCTTGTTCATTTCTTGAGATTTTATTTAAAAATACAATTGTTACTTTCCCTCGTCCGACTTTATCAACGCAAACACGGCATAATTGATGATATCATAATAATTGGCATCAATACCCTCCGAAATAAGCGTATTTCCGTCGTTGTCTTCAATTTGCTTAACCCTTAGAAGCTTCATCAATATCAAGTCGGTGATGGAACTTACGCGCATCTTACGCCAAGCTTCGCCGTAATCATGGTTCTTGTCCTCCATTAAAGATTTTGCCGCAGAAACATGTTTGTCGAAAAGGACGGCAGATTCCTCCAAACTGATATCTGGTCGGTTGGTAACGCCAAGTTCATGTTGTATCAAAGCGATCACAGCATAGTTGAGGATGCCTTTGAACTCATCTACAATACTTTCATCCACTCTCTGGGAGCCTTTCTCTTCGATGCTTCTGATCCGCTGGGCCTTGATGAACATTTGATCGGTGATGGAACTAAGCCTGAGAATCCTCCATGCACTACCATAGTCTTTCATCTTGGCACTAAATATATATTTGCATCCGGCTACGGCCTTGTCGAATTGGGCTGATGTTAAACCCTGCTTTTTATCCATTATTAGCTGTGTTTCCATTTGTTACGGTTTTGGCAGGAATTCAGGCCTGAAAATTAGGTTAAAGAAAATGTATTTTAAATGAACATGAAAGAGTCTGTCGATTCCGTTTTCAACACCCACCATGTAATAAACTGCAAAGGGCAATTACTAGACTTAAGCTACCCACGGGTTATGGGCATTTTGAATGTGACTCCCGATTCGTTTTTCGATGGTGGCAAATTTACCGATTCAAAGGCCATTCTTAAAAGGACTGGCTCGATGATTAAGGAGGGAGCTGATATCATTGATGTAGGAGGGCAAACATCCAAGCCTGGTGCCAAAACAATAGGTATCAAAACGGAGTTACGGCGGGTACTTCCAGCAATAAAAGCTATTAAAGATAAGTTTCCAAATCAACTCATTTCAATCGACACCTATCATGCTGAGGTAGCCTATTGGGCTGTTGAGGCAGGAGCCTCCATGGTTAATGACATTTCGGGGGGAAATATGGACAAAACTATGTTAAGGACTGTTGGTAAGCTTAATGTCCCCTATGTTTTGATGCACATGCAAGGAACACCAAGCACCATGCAACAAAGTCCAAAATACAAGAACTTAATGCTCGAAATATTGAACTATTTGCAAAAACGATTGATTTTGGCCAAGAAATCAGGCATCAAGGATATCATCGTTGATCCGGGTTTCGGCTTTGGGAAAACATTGGATCACAATTATGAGTTGCTTCGTGAGCTTGATTCCGTTAAGACCCTTGGTTGTCCGATATTGGTTGGGCTATCGAGAAAATCAATGATTTACAAACATCTGAATATCAGTTCAAAAGATGCCCTAAATGGAACAACAGCATTAAACATGGTTGCCTTAAAAAACGGAGCCAAAATTCTAAGGGTACATGATGTTAGGGAGGCGCGTGAAACCGTTTGCTTGTTCAATAAAATATACCTCCAGTAAACTTCCTGAGCCAAATTGGCTTAGAACTTGGTCAACAGGCTTTGATTCAAACTTTCGTGTGTTGAATTTTGTTAAGTCAATTATCACCAAATTTGTAAAAAATCAAATAATATGATATTGACAAATACGCGGATTGCCACTTTGGTTATCGGTTTTATTGGAGTTTCATTCTTGGTTTCGTTTGTGAGGAGCGATGATGGAATTGCTGGTAAAACGGGAAGTCCAGGAGAACAGACTTGCACTGGATGTCATACTGGCAACCCATTGAATGCTTCTGGAGGATCAGTAGTTATCAGTGCACCAGCCTTAGCCAATGGCCAGTACTTTCCAGGTGCCACTTATCCCATCAGTGTTACCGTATCGAGAAATGGGGCGGCAATTTTTGGATTTGGCTTTGAAGCGCTGAGGTCTACTGGTGCCAATGCTGGAACACTTTCCATAACCAACCCATCACAAACACAACTTAAATCAGTTACCATAGCAGGCAACTCTCGTACCAATGTGGTTCATCAATTGAACGCTGGTGCGACTTCTGCAGGAACAAAAACCTTCAGTTTCAATTGGACTGCACCTGCATCTGGCACTGGTACTGTAACATTTTATGCAGCTGGAAATGCAACCAATGGCGGCGGCACCACAGCAGGGGATTTTGTTTATACTACATCCCTCACCCTTACTGAATCGGCCACTGGAATCAATGAAAACAATGATGTAATATCGTCCATTACCGTTTATCCTAATCCTGTTTCGGAAATGGTCAATATTGGTCTCGAGCTATCCAAGAACACAGATGTGAAAATCCGCATCTACTCTGTTGATGGAAAACTAGTAGATGAACCAATCACCGAAAAGCTTACTTCTGGAACGCACCGTCTCGAATTTTCGGCACCAACGGTCAAAGGCGTTTATTGGATGGAGCTGGAACACTCATCCGGTAAATCCACAGAAAAGATAATTGTCCTTTAAGAAATCCTGAAAGTTCGGGTTCAAATATCTACCCGCCTGAAGTGTTCAGGATCGATGATGCCAATGGATGATGATTTGGCTCGAGGTTTGGTAAAAAAGTTGATGACGCGAGTCCCAAAAACTTTAATTCCATAAGGGACATATTTTCTGATCATCATTCGCAATATCCCGCCTGCAGCAGCCGCATCATTGTTCTCAAGTGCCTCATGCCTTTCCCAAGTAGCAGTATAATCGCTCTGCTGGGGAGTGATTGCGAAAACATCCTTTTGTGCGATTTTCTCTGCGATATACCGCATAGTGATAGGTTTATTGTTAACCAACATCACCCTAGACTTCACATTTTTGGGATCTGGAACCTCAAACCATTCCTGATCTTTGCTGTTTTCAGCATCTGCGGAAAGCAACAATTGCCGTACCCTAAAACCATTTTCCTCAGAAAATACCCGATAAATCAACTCAGGGCTAAATTGATAGAAACCGTGACCCATTTGATTGTTTGCAGGAGTAACTCCCAAGAAGAAACCACCTACTTTTATTGCGTCCATACAGGTTTTTATGGCTACGGGGAAATTGAAGATGTGTTCAATAGTTCCACCGTCGAGTATACAGGTGAATCGCTGGTTCAAACCTGAGGGATTCGGCTTGTTCAAATCAGCTATAATAGTTGCTCCTTCATAATCGGAGTAGTCAATGCTATCAATAGAATTAGCGCCTAAGGTTTCAAAAAGAGGTTCCGAATAATCGTCCTTAAAATGAAGCTGGTTCGATTTCTTCATATCGAATCCGAACTTAGAAATACAAGCATCAATATCAGAATGCGCAGCATAGAGCACCTGACGACCAAGCATAGCCGTGTTGGTAAAATCTACGCCTGATTTCTTTGCGTGAAACAGGAAAACGGTGTCGTGTTTGGTAATCCCCATCTTTTAGTCCGATTGAGGGACTAAAGTAGAAATAAATGGGAAATCTATAAAAAAGTGGAGCAACTAAGCTTCAACTTGAGAGGGAGCGTATTCTGGAACAAGTAACTTCAAATTCCCAACAATACACTCCCTATCCGATGTCGTAAGACAGTCTTGTAATCCTGTAATACCACCCTTTATCAAATCCAAATCCAGTCCATTTACTTTGGCTATGAAAATCTTAGGATGATGTGTTTGAACGGTATTCTCGGAATCGGCTAAAATTTCTTCATAAAGCTTTTCACCCGGCCTCAAGCCTGTAAATACGATTGGAATATCCCGATTGGGCTCTAATCCGCTCAACATGATCATACGACTCGCAAGATCCACAATCCGAATAGGCTTACCCATATCAAATACATAGATCTCTCCACCTCTTCCCATAGATGCGGCCTCCAAAACCAGTTGACAAGCTTCGGATATAGTCATAAAGTACCGGGTGATGTCAGGATGTGTGATGGTAATGGGCCTGCGTTGTTTAATCAACTGTTGGAACCTTGGAATGACGGAGCCATTTGAGCCCATCACATTTCCAAAACGAGTAGTAACAAAGGTTGTATCCGAATAGCTGTTAAGTGACTGCACATACATTTCAGCAAGCCTCTTGGAGGCTCCCATGATGCTAGTCGGGTTTACAGCCTTGTCGGTTGAGATAAATACAAATCTGGACACCCGATATTCGTGGGAAAGATCGGCGAGCAATCGGGTTCCCAACACATTGGTCCAGACCGCCTCGGCAGCATTAAGTTCTACCATTGGAACATGCTTGTAAGCTGCAGCGTGAAAAACGACTTCCGGAGCATATTCCTCGAAAACATAACGCATCCGCTTTTCATTCCGAATATTGGCTAGGACAAATTCGCATTGGCTGTGAACACCCTTGTCATGGAACTCCAATTGCAAATCATGGAGTGCGGTTTCGGCGGCATCCAACAACACAAGTCTAGAAGGACCGAATTCTGAAACCTGTCGAGCGATTTCAGAACCAATGGATCCTGCGGCGCCGGTGATAAGAACAGTTTTGCCACGGATGAAGTTGCTGATTTTCCAGAAATCCAATTTAATTGGATCTCTTTCCAGTAATTCCTCAATATCGAGTGTTCTGATTTGCGATGCGCTGATGTTTCCGTTAATCCATTGCGATGCATTTGGAATTCGAAGCACCAATTTCTTTGAGGCCAAGGCGAGATCAACAACTTGCTGAAGTCTTTCTTTTGAGATTTCCTTGTCGGATATGAAAACACATTTCACATCGTTTTTGGTCAACAAGTATTGTAGGTCGGATAGCCCATTGTAAACGCGGGTGCCGGCAATCGATTTGCCATATATACCTCGCTCATCGTCGATAAAACCTACTACCCTATAACCAAGGGATGGGTCATAATTAAGTGCCCTAGTGGCAACTATAGAGGATTCCGTTACTCCAAAGACCAGAGCACCTTTACCAGGTTTCATTGCCAACTTTGCACGATACCCCCATATGTATTTCACAACAACCCTAGTTGAGGTTAGAGCTACAATATTCAAGCAAAGATCCATGATCAACACACTAAAAGGTACCAATAGGATACCACCGGATTGATAAAAAATCACATTTGTTAGGCCAAATATGGATGAACCTGCAAAGGCAACCATACTCATTTTTACTATATCTGCAACAGCGGTGTGTCTCACAGAACCCATATAGGATTTGAAAAGCACCATGCAGCAAATCCTGATGAATATCAACAGCTCCAGGTTCAATACAATTTGATCGGTGATGCCCTCAGGTAAAACGAAGTTAAACCGGAGTAAATACGCCAACAATAAAGACCCTGCTGCGATGAGAATATCACCGAACAGGATGATGATGCGAGGCGTATTAAGTGATTTGGTAAACACGGTTATTCAGGTATTCTGGTGCGAAACTAATTACGCATCCATTGTTTCAGGGTTACACCTAATATAAGTTTTGAAGACCCGTTTGTCAATTAAATACATTGAAAAACAATACATTGTAGATATAATTGTACAAACATCAATTCGGTTTGTAGCTGAAGTTTTTCAAAACAGCATTATTAACCTCATCAAGTGACTTTCCCTCGATGAACAGCTTACTCCATATTTCTACCATACCAAAAAGTGAGCGATGATAATTGTCCAAGCCGTGGAAAAAATTGTCCAAGCCAGCAGTATCCAAGCCCAAGGTACTGGCCAAAAAGCCATTTTTAAAAAATTCATGATCCGTACTCAAGAGGTGCAAACCCTGCACAGGAAATCCCTTTTTTTCACCAAAGGTGATTTTTGAAGGTAGATATCTGGACGCCACCAGTCGGACTAAATGCTTGCCGGATTGAAAAGGATGCTTCCAGCTTGTCAGATTGGTAACAAACGATACTTTGTGTTTATGGGGAAGATTCATAGAAAATTGAACAACACGCTCGTCCAGGAAGGGGAACCTTGACTCGATGGAGTGCATCATGCCCATACGATCGTTGCGCCAAAGCAAAGACAAAAGGTGTGATTTCATCATCACTGCAGTTTGGAGATGCTCAGATCGTTCGTCTTCCGATAAGAAGGAATACGCATCCGACTCATCCAATTGGAGCCAATCCATAAAAACACCTTCTGAGGAATTGCGGATCATGTTTTGAAGTGAAATACCGAAGTTTTTTTTCTCCTTGAACCGTTTAAATCCAGGCAGTTTTGAATACAAATAGTCCAACAATCTATAAGGCGCAGACAACAAAGAATCCACGCCTCCTCCAACCAAATGTGGATATCCGATAAACAGTTCATCAGATCCTTCTCCGGTAAGAACAGCCTTAGTGGACATTTGTTGGGCTAATCGGGCAAGACCAGACAACGGCATAGCATTGAAATGTACAACCAGCGGAGATTCATAGTGCCAAGTTGTTGACACCAATTCTCCGATGCATTGATTATCACGATAAGTCGAAAACAATAAGTTAGAACCGATTGCCTTGGCATTCAAACGGGCATGAAAGGCCTCCGATTGATGACCATCTACATCAGAACTAAAAAGCTTTATCTCCGGATTGGAGTATTTTCCATAGTAGCTGATCAGTCCCGAATCGACTCCTCCACTCATAAATGAGCCAGCGGGTATATCCCCCATCCCCATATCATCAACCGCTTGACGCAATAAACCATCCAATTGATAAACCAAATCGGATTGATTCATACGATTCAATTCTCTATAAGTCGTTTCATCAACATAGTCGGTTATTGAAAAGTAGCGAATCAATTCAATTGTTCCGTTTTTGAAATGGAGATAATGACCAGGTGGCACCTGATAAATTCCTTGCCAAGCTGTACCATGTCCATCCCGTTCCAACCCACCCATGACCGAATAAACGGCTTTGAATTCATTAATTGGTTGCTGTAAGACAGCTAAAATTGATTTCAACTCGGATGCGAAAATCAATTCACGAGTAGGTGTAATCGCATAAAAAAGCGGCTTTATGCCGAAACGATCGCGAACCAAATAGGTTTCTCCGTTCGATTGATTATGCCAACAAAACGCAAACATACCTCTAACACTTTTCAGTGTTGTGTCCAGTCCGAATGCATACAGCGCATTGAATAACACTTCCGTATCGGAATGAGAAATAAATGGCCTGTCGCTTAAATCTTTTTTGAGCTCTTGGTAATTATAAATCTCTCCATTGTAGGATAGTACTAAACCATCAGAAGTAAATGGTTGAGCTGCAGCAGATGTGCTATCAAGTATGCTGAGCCGAACATGACCAATGGTTCCAAAGGAAGATTCAACTATACCCTCGCCATCTGGACCACGGTGGCGAATCAAGTCTAGCATCTTTTGGACCTCAGACTTACGAGATTGAATTTGCTGGGAGGAGAGAATTCCTGCGATTCCACACATAAAAAGTAGTTTAGAAGGGTTTACCTTCCTGTGAGCTGGCTTGACCTCCTAAGAAGTACAATCCGTAAAAGGAAGAAAAGGAAGAATAAGAAAAGAAAAGACAATATCACATATCTAATATCGGTCAATACTGAAATGAAGTATGTAAATGCCAATTGAAAAAACGCATAAATTAAAGAAACCAATAAATGATGATTCGTATAGGTTGGGGTGATGATCTGATATAGATGAAATCGATGGCTTTGAAATATATTCTCCCGATGCATTAGCCGATGCAAGATAGTGGTCAAGGAGTCAATCATGAATATGGAAACGGGTATTAGTAAATAAGCTGAAAACATGAAGCCATTCATAACGGGATTAAAAGTCGTATATAAATGCAATAGGCCTCCAATCAAAAGAAATGAAACTGATAAACTGCCAACATCTCCTGAAAACACTTTCGCCTTAATTCTGAAGTTGAAAAATAAAAATGAGATCAAACTCAAAAACAAAACAAAATAAGCCGATACTGTATTGAATTCAATAAGTCCAGATTTAAAAAACAAATAAAAAACAGTCAATGCATTTAGACCCAAAATACCATTAATGCCATCCATAAAATTGAATACATTGATCAGATAGGTAATCATCAATATCAAAATACAAGCCCAAGCTATGCCATAAATATTGAAAAGATCAAAAAAATAAGCCATCAGGAATACAGAAACGAATTGAATAAACAATCGAATAAAACTCGAAAGTCCATTAATGTCATCCCACAAACCGATTATCATCAACAAAAGCAAACCTAAATTAAACGCATTGAAAAAAGATCCTTCGATGGCTGATACAATCAACCACCCCAAACCGAAAACAATCCCCCCACCCCTAACGACAGGGTAATCATGAGAGCTTCGGAAATTGGGTTTGTCAGACAAACCGAATCGATGTGCATTGCGTACAAAAAGATGCAAAAATCCGAGAAAACAGGATAAAATCACTAGGTATTTCAACGCCAATTGGAATTCCATAACTACATCAGTTTTCTACAAAATGATTTAAAACTGATCGGGGGCGCCATCCTAGTTGATCCGTTGCCTTTTTTGATGAAAAAGTCAAAGTTTGAGTCATTTTATCCAAAATAGCCATTGAAAATAAGCTGCCACCAAACAAAGAACCAATCAAGGCAAGCGACTTTGCAAACCAACTGGAAATCTCGATTGGTTTGTTAAATTTTTTTGAAGAACACAAAGCTGCAACAAAATCATTGAATCCGACATCGATCCCATCCGTCAAATTATAGGCACCAGATATTTTGATGCCTTTTAAAGCCACCTCGTTAATGAATTCAACCAAGTCTTCCAATAACACCATACTTTTTTTAAACTTGTTTCCCCTAATAACGAAGAACCTACCTTTACTTAAGGAATCCAACAATCTCTTCATGTTACCCGGAGCATTAGCACCTACTACAAGTGGGAGACGCAAAATCAAATAAGGTATTCGATGAGTTTCACACCATGTAACTATCAGCTGTTCAGCATGAAGCTTGGATGAACCATAGGAATCGACAGGCTGTGGCGTAGATGACTCATCAATTTGATGCCCAGATTGTTTGCCATAAACGGCCACGGTGCTACAAAAAACAAATCCCTTAAGGATAGCAGGGTTTAATTGACTTAACAGGTTCGTTGTGGCTACTACATTATTATTGTACATCGAATCAGCATCTGCAAATGGCAAATGTGCCAAACCAGCAGCATGTATTACGAAGTCGAAATCGGGCAATGTAAATTGATCCGTTGATAAATCAATTTTCAAATTCGAACCTCCCTTTCTGGATAAACCAGTTACCGAAAATTCGGGCATCAATTTACTGATAAGGGCTGAGCCTAAAAAACCGGATGCACCCGTTACTAAAAGTCTAGTTTGATTCAATCTGCTTTTTCTGTTTCTTTCTAAGATAAAACTTTAATTTTCGAAACCATTTTTCATCCATTGTGGGTCGTTCAATAGCCAGATAAAACAGTGTACCCACAAATAGGGTTATAGGAAGTACTGTAAGTGACATTGTAAACAAAGACCAACTATAACCCAAAGAATGCAAATAGGGCAGTATAAAAGGAGTAAACAAGTGATATGCACCTAGGTGTAACAGATAAAGTGAATAGCACATGCCTCCAATCACAAAAACAATTGGCTCGGAGCAGATCCTACTCGTCACAAATCCTTTAAAAACCCCAAAGAAAAGGGCCATCATGGATAAATTAAACATGAAATTATTCAAGACCCTATCCTGGGGCTTATAGAAATAAAACAAACCAACGACGGCAATCAATGTGGTGATGTCCCAAACAAATCTTTTCCTCCAAAAAAGAAACTTATACCTAAGGTAAAGCCATGCAAAAAGGATACCTGCGCAGAAATGACTGATATAAAACAGTACCGACAAATTAAAATGTTCATTGTTTTCGAAAAAAAACAACCCTCTTATATAAAGCGTGGCAACCATCAACAACAAAAACGACATGGTCAGCCAAGCATTATTCCGATAAGCAAAAATGAACAGGAACAAATATGGGAAAAGAAGGTAAAATTGCGCCTCTGTTTCCAAGCTCCATGTTACTGGGTTAATTGGAGAAGGATATCCAAAAATCAAGACATGTGAATAGCCTAATGTGGATAAAAAGGTTGGGATGACATCAGATAATGCGGGAGCCTTATGAAAAATATATACCAAGGAAAAGACCAACAACGAAACCAAAAAAGGTGGTTCTATGCGTAACAACCGCCTTCTGTAATATTTGGAAAGCGATATAAAAGGGTCGCGAGCCAAATATCTTTTAATGAGTGGAAGGGCTAGTACAAATCCACTTATTGCAAAAAAAACCTTGACCCCCAAATCAAGCCGACGAAGCCACCATCCGAAGTCAAACATTGTTTCACCTCCGCCCAGCAATTCGTATGAATCCTCAATTCGTGCAAGCCCCCAATTCGATGACAAGGTTGAATTCAAATGAAAAATCATCACGGTTATGATTGAAAAAAAACGCAGTCCGTCAATTTGAGGAATAAATTCCGTTGAATTAGTAATCCGACCATATTTTCGTAACCAATCAAACATGTGAAATAGAATTGATGACCCCTATGTATTTGTCAGATAAAAAACTCCTATTGAATTCTATAGATCCTAGTTGCAAGGATGAGGAACTGGCTTTACTCCAGAATTCGGGATCATCGGCTAATTTGAGAATGGCGTTTGACATCGACACAGAATCACCTGAAACCACGTTAATACCACATCCGGTTCTATCTATTAATTCTGACATCCACCCTTTGGTGTTTTGAATAACGGGAAGACCAGATGCGAAACTATCAAACAATTTATTGGGAGAAGATGTGCTTAAAACAGGAAACGGCTTGAAAACAACAAAACTTCCCACAGCTTCCTTCAGCCAACCAACAACATCCGATTTAGGGATTAAACCGGTGAAATGAACATGATCCGAAAGACCTATTTCTTTAGCAATACCTTCCAAATCCTTTCTGTATGCACCGTCTCCAATGAATACACATCCAAGATCTGTACGATGTTTTAAAAGCTGAAAACCATAAAGGATTTCCTCACAAGCATCCATCAATCCCAGAGAACCGAAGTAAACAAAAAGCCGTTTGCCTAACAGATGCTGTGGGAAATCCGGAGCAGCATAAACTTTATTCTGAAACAAGTCCGTATCGCTTGAATTCGGAATAACCGTTACATACAACTTGGAGTTTTTCATTTTTATGTACTCTTCCATTCCCTGACTCAAAGCAATGATTGCATCTGATTGTTTGTAACAAAAAGACTCAAACCAGTAAGCCAACTTATTTCGAAATCGTCCTTTAAACAAACCCATCTGAACACCACCCTCTGGCCAAAGATCGCGAACTTCAAAAATCAGTTTCGATTTACGTAAAAGTTTTGCAGCTATCCCGGGAATTCCAACGGTAATGGGGCCCGAGCTTGCAATGACCACATCGTATCTACAACGAATCACCAACCAAGTGCATGAAAAAGCGAAACGAAGTGCATTCCAAATCCTTTTCAGTTTAGAAAACAAATTGGAGTCAGGCGCATTTATTATGATCACCTCCATTCTATCCATATATTGGCGATCAATAAATCGTGAAGAAACAACATCACTCTTATAATAGGGTGCTGTTATAATGGTGACTTGATATCCTGCCTGAGACCATCGTTTTCCAAATTCATATGGCCTTGTTGACCAACTTCCCTTGGTGGTGCCGAAGTATTGATGGATATAGGCTATTTTTAGCAAGGGTGGTGGGTAGTGGGTAGAGGATAACGGTCAATTGTCAATTCCAACGGTTTTATCGACCACATATAGCGGTCTGTTTTTGACTTGAAGGTAAATACGAGCAAGATATTCGCCGATGATACCCAATGAAATTAATTGCACGCCACTGAAGAGGGTGATAACCGCCACAAGTGAAATAAATCCGGATGGTACTTCGTAGCCAAGTAGCTTCTTAATCAAAACACCAGTTAAGTAAATAACTGAAACCAGAATAGTGTATAGGCCTATATGAGTAATCAGCTTCAGGGGTTTATTGCTGAAATTAAAAATACCATCATAAGCCAACTTGAATAATCCTTTCATAGAATACTTGGTCTTGCCATCTGCCCTACCATCTCTGTCGTATTCGTATGGAACCTGTTTGAAGCCAACCCATGAACGAATGCCCCGTAAGAATCGGCTTCGTTCGGGCATATCATTCATGTGATCCAATACCCGTTTGGAAATCATACAGAAGTCCCCACTGTCATGTGGGATGGGATGTTCGCTCAATCTGCTTAACATCCTATAAAATAACCAGTACATGGAATTCATAATTGCACCCTCCTTCCTGTTTTTCCGAACGGCATAAACCACATCAGCTCCTTGAAGCATCTTTTCGAAAAAAGGAACCATCAACTCTGGTGGATCCTGGAGGTCACCATCGATAACCATTAAAGCTTTGGTGCATTGGGCATGAGCCATACCAGCAGATAAGGCAATTTGATGCCCGAAATTTCGACTCAACAATACGCCTTTGAATCTTTTGTCTTTGGATGCTATTCCCTGTATTAAAAGAGCCGTTTGATCCTTACTTCCATCATCAACCATGATGACTTCAACGGAATGGCTACAGGAATCCATTGTAGACTGAAGCCGATGCACCAGCTTATCAAAGACCTCGTGTTCATTGTAAAGTGGAACTACAATGGAAATATCAGGAAGGCTCATTTTTGGATGTAATTTTAGGTATATGGTAACCGATAAATATAGCTGCAAGAAACATGTAAATAACTCTACATGGGAATAAATAGCGCTGCTCCATATATACAAACCCATGGAATATGAAAAATGCCATCAATACCGCCAGCAAAATCCAATAATCCTTCCATGATTTATAGCTGAAAAACAACCAAATAGCCAAAGCGAGGATGAACAAGTTGATGAAATTTAAAAAAGTGTGGAAAATCCAATAAAGAAAATGTCCATTTAATCCGGATTTGCTGAATTTTTCAGGGGTAACGGAATTAATTTGCAATAGATGACCATTAATTAATCTAAGAACGGATTGCTTGATGGTCATAACCGGATAATCAAAAATATCATTCCAGTTCCATTGACCAAACACATCGGCAACAGACTTTCCTGAATCGGATGCCAATCGCCGAAGTTGACGACCAGATGTTTCATAATCCTGAAAATCCATGCTTCCCTGACGGGTCGATCGATCCCAATAACGCCAATCCCATGTTTCATTTCGATACTGAAAACGACCTATATGTTGTACATAAGCGAAATAATCGTCTTGATAATATGTAATCCTGGTATTGGGTAGCTGTTTAACAAGAAAACCAGAGAATAGGACAGCCAATCCAACAAATAAAAGACCCAAACGAAGAGAACGATAATGGTTAGTTATCAAATTTCCTCGAACTAAAAATGAAAGCAAGAAAATCAAAGGTATTGTAAGGATGGCATTGGGGCGAGCCAATATCAATATAAACAAGCCGATGAAAAATGTAGAATGCCAATGGTTGCCCTCACGCCTTAAAAATCCATTTATAATCATCAGCATAGATAAATACGCTAAACATTCGGCCCAAATACCCATAGAATAATATACATGTAGTGGTATGATGAATGTAAATACCATAAAAACATTCGAAGTAATTGCACCATATACACTAACCAAAGTACCGTAAATCATGTAATGTATCAATGCTATACAAATACACATCCAGATCCGAGCATATAACAGTTTCCTTTCATCTGATGACTGGTCGCCAGCAGCCAAATAAGGAATGGCGTAAAACAATACAGGTCCAGGAGCCTTACTGATGGAAACAACTTCAAAAGGAGCGTTACCACTCAAATAGGAAACAAGAGTCTTGGCCTCTATATGAAAATCGCCATCGCCATAGGGTTTTGATTTTACAGGGGACAAAAGGAATAGTCCGAAAAATCCGATTGACAACCATACCCACATCCAACGATGGGAAAAATTCAACCAATTCAAAACCATTGATTTCATGGTGATTTAATTAAGCAATTGGAATTTTATTGTTAAACATCGCGCCTACCCATTCATCCTGAGCCCTATTGTCGAACAAACCCATTCCTCCCTCAGGGAAAAAAGTGCATTCACCTAAAAACAATTTATTCTCAACCACATAAAAATCTACACGAACAAACTCAAATGACTTAGAAATCAAAGATGCTATTTCAATCATCTGATTCAATAAAATAGGTTGATTGATCATAGAATTTGGCCTTGGGTAAATCATACCCAAATCCAACAAATTCCAATCCAAATCATAAAAGGCACGCTTATGTCCATTGAACCGGTCGATATCTACCTGGATAAACTTAGCAACACCATTAAAGCAATAAACTTTATAATCATTAATATTATCGCCTAAAAATTCCTCAACCACTAACATTGGAGTCATCTTTGAATAGTGTCGTTCTCTGGAATAAAAATAAGAGTCCACAGTGAACCAATAGCGAATTGTATCCAATACTTGTTTAGTCATCAACTCTTCATGTGAAACTAAAACCAAGTTCATACCACTACCCCGGTTCATTTTGACAATGCAAGGAAATTTTAAATCTGAACCAATAAGTTCATCCACATCCTTGAAAACTCCGATAAGCGGTACAAAACACGCAAAATCATACCGTTGTTTAAGCCATTTGCTCATTTTAGACTTGTCGGCAAGTGACATCATTTCCGGTTCAAGGTTCAAACCTTTTATTCGGTTTATTTTACCAAAAAATGAATTTTCGGATAACTGATAATATGATTTCTTGAAGCGAAAGGCATTTGTGAATCGTATTAATACCAAAAAGATAGAATCAGGAAGCCAACCTAAACCATAGCGAAAAATGAAATATTTAAACTTTTGACGATTCATTGGTATTGGATCCTGCCAAAGCCATCATATCTAAATCAACATCTTCTTTCCTCTGTCTTCGAATTGTTGCTGGATTATAAACCACATTCGAACATCCAACTCCAACAATCAATGGGGTTACGAATGTCCTTAGAGCAGAGTGGAAGGTGGTATATACTCCGATAGAAAAAAAGATAAACAAAATTGATCTGAGGATAACATTCTTGTTTTTCCGAAGGATATTGAATCCAACCAAAACCAGCAAAATGATATAAGCCAGTCCGAATGAGCCATGTTCAGCTAGTAATCTACTGGCTTCAATGTGTGCAGTGATATCTTCCGTATTTTCCCGTAAATGCTTAGAGGCGGCCACTCCTACTCCGAAAATCGGGTTTTCAGCCCAGAGTTTCAAATCTCCGTTGAATATCTTATACCTACTCGTAGTGATTACATTGAAATCCTTATCCTTGGTGCCTTTCATGGTTCCTACCGTTTCACCAGCATAACGAAGTGCCAGATTCCCACCTGTAATTTCATTAACAGTAATAAAAGTAACAGCTATCAAAATGAAGCCTGGAATCAGGTATTTTCGGACATCGGGTATCCTGTTTCGTATTCGATACTTGCGATCGATAAATATCGTCATTACCGTTAACATGATCACTCCTAGCGCACCTCCAAGCATGCCACCTCTAGAAAAAGTCAACAAACCCTGAAATACGAAAAATACCAGGATTCCCGCATCCAACAATCGGTTACCTGACCAGCGCCAATCGAAAATCCAAAAAATGAATATCAAGAACATTCCTAAACCAATTACTGTAGACACTTGGTTTGGACCAAAACCGCCGCTTGCAGCTGCGTTCGCACCTAAACTGAATTGAATGCTGTCCAAATCAGGAGTTTTGATGAATGTACAAACTAAAGCAGCAAACATTGGATACAACATCAATTTCAAAAGCTTCTTGAATTGATCGAATGACAAGCTCAGACTACTGAAGAAGATAATTGCCAATGCCACATTAATGGCCCCAAGCCCGTTAAATACCACTTCCAGAAAATAAACCTCATCACTGTCGGCAAACAAAAATGAGGGCAATATCATAAACAACATAAGTATTCCGTTGCGCTCCTTATTTGCTCCAGAAAATATCCCAAGAATCAGCAAAAAGAACATCATGTATTTACTAACTTCATAAGGCACATAGGGGAAAGCATTGGAAATCCTGGCAATAAGTTCAAACGATGTCATATAACTGATCACCATGGCAATCGAATACAACCGGTTAGGTACTGATGGTTGGAACATCGCTGTACCAGAGGTAATAGCTACGAAATAAAACCATGCGATAAGGGGCCATGGAGAAAAAGCGACCATAACGCCTAAACCAGCATGAATCAGGAACCAAAACAGAGAACTTCTTGAGTATGCAATGCGATATACCATCAGGCCTGATTCGTACGCATTTCGTTCAATTTATTGTAATATAAATTCCAAAAATGGTTCATATTTATTGAAACATCGAAATTGGATTCGGCATATAGCCGATTCGTAACAGAAATAGAATTGCATTTGGATTGATTTGACAAAACCATTTGCAAGCAATGATGGAGATCGGTTGAGCTTCCATTCTCGAATAAGTATCCGTTAACACGATGGGTGATATTTTCTCGATTAGCAGGCAAATCAGTCACAATCGGAATACAACCGCATGCCATAGCCTCCATCAAGGATGATGAAAACCCCTCGGTGCTTGGAGCTGAAATATAAATCCTACTCATCTTCAACAAGGGAACCAATTCATTTTGATCCAAACGACCATGAAATACAACGCTATCGGCTATTCCCAAGCGATTCGATAATTGCTCCAATGGTTGCCGCTGACTTCCATCTCCTACAATATGCAGTTTGATCCCATCATTGTCTTTTTTTAAAAAGGAAAAAGCTTGGAGTATCAAATCATGTCGATAATACAATTCGAGAGAACGAGTAACAATCATATGTATTGGCTGTACCGGCTTGGATTCAAAGTGTTCATATTTGAAAACAGATAAATCAATGCCTTTGGCACCAACGATGATTTTTGAAGGGTCTGTTCCAATAGATTGCATATGAAGAAGCATTGTTTGACCCCAAGCATGAATCAAGTCGGATTTCCGATAAACCTGTTTCTGAATCCAACCTTTAAAATTTTTTGAAAAAAATGTATTGGGAAACAAATCCGTTGCCCCTTGTTGTGCAACTACCCTGAGTTTGGCCCGTTGGAATAAGGCCAGGAAACCATAGCTAGTGCTTCGCTCAGCCAAAACGATGTCGTAAGCTGGTCCCCGATTTAACAATAAAGAAAACCATTTGAATGAAAATGAAATAATCCTGGATAATCTTGAGCCTTGTTTGGGAAGCTCATAGGTATCTATATCAAGGCCGGATGCAATCTTAATTCCGTCAATCCATGTCTTGGCATCGGCACGGTATGTCTCTCCCATAAAAAGAATACGCATCTTACCGATTAATTGTTATAAATGGATGAATAAGCGTCCATGAATTCCTTTGCTGCGTTTTTCGATTGAAGGTGCGCTTGAAAATGTTTAGCCTTGTCATAAGCGCTTGACAAATCATTTGACACCTTTTGTAATGCATCAGCAAATGCAATGGGGTCGGTGACCGGCACAACAGTACCATATTTATCCTTACCTAAAATAATCTCACACTGACCGGCATTGGTGGTAACGATGTATAAACCAAAAGAACCATATTCAATAAGCGAAACCGGATACCCTTCACTAACTGAGCTCAGTACACCTACATTACATTGCATTGCGTATTTGGCGATATCATCCTTAGGCCCCGTAACCTTTACCTGGTTGCTCATATCATTTTCTCTGATGAGCATTTGAACCTTGTTGGCGATTTCCTGGTCAATGTGGGACCCGACCAAAAAAGCGACAAAAGGAATGCCACGCTCTTTCAGAATCAATAGGGATTTTATCAAGTTGATATGATCCTTCTGTTCCCGGAAATTAGCGAGATGCAAAATCCGCAAACCATTCGAAATGAATTCTTCCTTATTGCGGTCAACGGATTTCATATCCGAAAAATTCTCCAAATAGGATATACGAGAACGATCGCATTTCAATTCCAAAATAGCCCAACCGAAAAGCCGCTCGTTGACCATCACTGCTCCGTAGAACCATCGGGAAAGAAAAATAATCAATGGTCGTGGCTTTGCCTTCACCAAGTTACTCAAGCCGAGATGATGATGCCAAATCACCTTGGTTTTGGGTAAGAATAACTTCACCAACATACACCAAAACACGGAAGTGGAATGAGCATGGACCAAATCGGGTTGTTCATTTTTAACCAAGCGTATCAGTCGGATCAAAGCGGACAAATCTAAAGCACTCCGTTTGCCTAAATACCAATAACGAACTGCATTTGATAGTTGAGACTTCAAGATACCTTCAGTTCTGGTAGCAACCAATAAACTACGATGCCCTTCACGAGCAAAGGCGTTGGCCATGGTAACTGCCATTCGTTCAGAACCACCTAGATTCAAGGAATCAATAACTTGAAGAATCTTCATGCCTTGGGAACAGATTCAATGAGCTTCCTGAATGACTCAAGGGTATATCCCCTACTCCACTCCATGGCTTTGACGCACATGGATTGATAATGCTCAGGCTGTTTGATCAGTGAGGCTATGGAGCCTGCAATCTGATCAGCGTTTGGGGGCATCAAAATTCCTCTTTCCCCATGATTTAACATCTCGGGAATGCAACTGACGGGTGAAACAACGGGTAAGGTACCCCACCACATGGCTTCAGCAACCGATTTCGGCCATCCCTCTGAACGGGAGGGCATCAATAAGAAATGACTTGTTTGGTATATGCTATCAAGTTCCTTACGGTTCAGATTGCCCTTGCAAAACACTTTGCCATCCAAACCATTATCCGAGATATATTTATTTACTCTCTCAATCAATGGTCCATTGCCACAAATGCTTAAGTAGGCCATTAACCCCAAACCATTTAAAATCCGACAAACATCAATCGCAATCAGGGGATTTTTTCCTGCAATCAATGATCCCGCAAAGACCATATGGATAGGTCGATCAGCACGGATTGTTCGTATAGTTACAAGTTTAGCATCATCCTCATTGTAAGTGGCCGTAAAAGCATTGGTAACGCATTTTTTATCGGTTGATCTCTTTCCATAAACCAAGGCTATTGAATTCCGGGTCAGGAAACAATTAGCCATAATCCATTTTTGAATCCTGTAGGAAAATGGCTGTCCAATATTATCCACCCAATTACCCGCGTACTTGAATGATTTCCGCTTCCAAGGGAAACAAATCTGAATCAGACTAGCTAACAAACCCACATTACCAGGACATCGAACATGAACATGCCCTGTTCGAAACATAGTAAAGTAGATGATTAGGATATTAAGAGGGACAGCAATAAATGACTTTAATATTGCATCAATTCCTTTGGTAGAAAAGGAAAATAGGTTGATATGATTAATATGCTTGCAGAGAAATGACTCATCAATCGGGTCAATTTTACTGGAAGGAATACAAGGAGCAACAATGGTAACTGAGTCAAACTCCTCCAACCAAAGGTTCATCTCTTTAACATAAGGACCATAAGCGAATGTATTACCATTGCATTTCTTATGGACAACATGTGAGTACAAGAGCAGCTTCATAGCCGTTTCAAAGGCGAAATGATAAACAAGGAAAACCAACCAAAGATTCGGCCGATGAATTCAAACAAAAACCTTTTAACCTTCAATGTAGTGAAGACATTGATGAGTAATACAAATGCAAGTAAAAGTGTGATTGCATGCCATTTGAAAACATTGGTAAATCCAGGATCAGGATGTTTGCAACGCCATACATACCATCCATTTCTGACCACCATTCTGCCATATCGAACATAATTAGGACGCCCAGATGGGTCATGGTAGTGGTGCACCTGGGCATTCGTGTTAACATACAACTTACCGAAAGCGGATGCACGAACACTGAAATCAAAGTCTTCGTATAAACCATAACCACTAAACCGTTCGGAGAAGGAAATGTGCTTGAATATCCAAGATTTATAAGTAGCTATACCTCCCATGATATGGTCTACGGGATAAATGTTTCCATCCGGCGGATATCCATTTCGACCGTGACCATAAGGTGGGATAATCTCGGGTGGGTAATCTGACATCAACCCACATATTTTTCGCAGGATATACCTTAATGGTTCTCTAATGACCCAATCACCCAATTGATAAAATCGTAATTTGCCAAAATCCTTACTCTTTTCTACTTTGACATATCGGTTTTCAACCATATCCAATCCACTGATACCGATGGCATCAGGATATTGTAAAAATGAATTCTCTAAACATTCTAGAAAATTCGAATTCAAGACCAAATCATCATCTAAAAATGTAACATGGGTGGCTTGTGTATTGATGAACCGGGCTCCGAAATTGCGTTGTTTGGTCAATCCTTTATTGTTTGAATCGACATGGTGATATTGGACAGAGGTGAACATGGACATCAAATCCACCATTCGTTGATAGTACTCGTTCTCGGAAGCATCCACCACAAGCACTTCATCAAATCTCCTTGACAGGTTGCTTACTGAATCTAAAAGCCGTCGCAGGGATTCGGGCCGATTGTAGGTGCAAATGATGAGGGAGAAGAATGTCATTTAATGCGAACACCTATCGATTTCAAATCCATTGCAAACTTCAATGATTTATTGAGTTGCATCATTCGGTGAGGTAACAATAACAATCGAATAGGTGTTACCCACCACTTACAAGAAGTCAAATAGTTGAAGATGTTTTTAATCTTGTATTCATTTACAGTGATGCTTCCAAAATGTTTCAAAGCATAATACATGATTGTTGGGCTAGGCACTGGTCGAATCAATCCAACTGTTCGATTAATTTCCCAAGGCTGACGTTTACGTTTACGACCAACAATCTTTGATTGAGCACCCCAAAATCGATATCCTCCTGCGGGTGGCTTTAAATGTAAATTAACCGAAAATGGATTATGCAATAACAAATATCCCTTTTTGACTAGTGAAAGACCGAAATCGCTATCCTCGCCATACCCCCCATCATAGTTTATATCATTCCCTGGAACTTCGTCAAGAACCTTCCGGGAAATACATGAGTTGGCATTGTTAAAGTTATTCGAAACAACAGCCAGAGCCGCAGTCGACTGAAAGTACTCCGAACGCTTTTTGCTTAAATCGTTCAAATCCTGGGCCGGATGATCGGCCCGGATATCCAACCCATTGCATGCATCCACGTGGTAAGTCTGCATGAAACGGATATGGTTTTCAATGAAATCAGATGGGATACGGATATCGTCATCACCAAATACAATATAATCTCCTGTGGATCGCTCAATACCTTCGTTTCGTGCCCGACAACTTCCTTTGGATGTCTGCCAGACCACTTGTAAATGAAAAGGCCATTCATTTTGAAGGTAAATGCCAGCTGAACGGTCCTGCTCAGGGGTGGCGTCAACAATAATAACTTCTGTTGGAGTATAAGACTGGTTCGCCAAATCCTGTAACAATTGGAGTGTCATGGACTGCCGCATCATCGTTGGAATGATGTACGAAACGGATGGCTTCCCTTGAATGGAATTCAATTGCTGAAACCGATTAAACCCTTTAATCCTATCCCGCTTATTACCAACGAATGCCTTCCAAAATGCCAGATGCCAAATCGGATTGAACAATCCTGCTCGCATCAACAAATACAATGCATGTGGCCAACGGAACTTGTGGACGAAAAATTGGAATTTATCAGATACCGGAATGGAGTGAGTATGGTTTTGGTTTTCCGGAAATAGTCCTTTATAATACATGGGGACCGCGCCATTCTTAATCATATCGTAACCCATTGCAAACGCAGCCATGATTGAAGATCGATATGATATATTTAGACCTCCAAAATATTCCCAAACCGCTTTCCGGACAACAAATCCCGTCGGATCAACCCTCCAATTGATACAAGAATTCACACCTTGAAAATCTTCCACATACCACCAAGCTATGTGGGTTTGATATACAATCTCATGAAATGCATTACAATATCCACGATCCAATGAACTATGCCACAGATCGCCTGCACCTTCGGCTAAACCATCCAACAGTGATAAATCAGGCTCTCCTGTGTAGAGAAGTGATTCGCCGTTTCTAGCCTTATATTCCTTAAGCTGCAATGGACTTTCCAAGAACTTTTGAATAAAACCGTAAGTAATGATCTAAAACCACTTTAGAACTGAATCGATCCAGTATGGTTTTTCGAGCAGCCCCTCCTATTTGATGCCTCAGGTCAGAATCTGAAAGCAATAGGTTTATTTTATCAGCGAACATTTGGTGATTTGACGGATGAGCCATCAAACCATTTACGCCATCCGTAATAATCTCAGAAGCCCAACCAATGTTAGAAGCCACTATGGGTTTACCACAAGACATCGCCTCCAACCAAGAAACCGGTAGCGCTTCGGCATAACTTGGAAAAACACAAACCGTGGCGCGCTGAATATGAGCGATCATTTCTTGCCTTGGTAATCCAGGTATATACTGCACTTCCATACCCCGAAAAGAATCAAATTGCTTTTGCATGAGCATCCAAGTGGATTGCGACCCGGTATCTGCATCGGGGTTATCACGACCAATAACCAACAGTTTTACATCCGCTTGAGATTTGCGAACCATTTCAAAAATGATCGGGAGTTCAAGTACTCCCTTTTTCCGAGCTAGGGTGCCGAAATATAAAATAGTTGGCTTTTCGACAACAGCATCAGCCGGAACAAAACCAGTGGCATCAACAGCGTTGGGTATGACTTCCATGTTCCGATTGGAATGAAAAACCTTGTTGGTCACATCAGCTGTATGTTGGCTTACTGAAATGATGTGATTCGCCTGCAAAAAAGCCCGTTTTTCCAAAAAACGATAACGCAAACGAGATGACTTACCCACTAAATATTTGAAATATGTTTCTGAACCATTCAAGCGCATAACAACCGGACAACTTACCTTCACAAAAGCCGACAATCCCGTCCAATCGGGAACTTCCAAAACATCCAATTTACCTTGGCTGACCAAATCATTAACAATCCTTGAAATTTTGGCGCCTGTCAAAAAAGCAGTTAATCCGGGTAGTCTTACTCGCTTGAGCATAACAAGTGTTACACCATCCATGGATCGAACGGAATCCTCAAAGTCATTAATCAGAATCACATGGGGTGCCATGTTTCTTTGCAGCAGACCATGTACCAGGTCACGTATGGAGGTTCCTATTCCACCATAATATGTGGTCAAACCAGGATATTCAGTCGTCAAATAACCAATCACTTGTTGATAGCGTATTTGAGTACTTTTTTCAAATAATTAAAATCTGGTCGAAAACCATCGGCATATATAAAAAACAAAGAAATCAATCCAAGCCTATTATTCTTAAATACATCTACCATTCGATTACCAATCTGTGTCCTTAATTGTATTCTATCTAAGATGGCATTGGTATGATGCATGAAAATCTTATAGGAATTAAGCAAGCCTTGAAAATCAAATTGAACCTTCAAATCCTCTTTAAGCATATTATCTATTTGGTAATCCTCAATGCCTAAGGATGTCAAATAGAATCTCCTTACTCGTTGGTTCAATTGTAATGCCAAGGAAGGATTAGATCTATGTAAGCTACCCTTGCGAATACGATATCTAACCAATCGTTCATTCAAATTTGCCAAACGACCATGAAAAGAAAGTCGAACCCACATATGCCAATCCTCACAAGCAATCGTGTAGGTATCATCATAAAATATTTGATTTTTTCTGATTACATCAGCACGGATCATAACCGATGGATGTACAAAAGAGGCACTCCAAAGTAATGAAACACGAATTGCCTCATTGGAAATTGGATAATCCCATTTAAATATTGTACCAAAATTACCTGATTGATCAACCTGCTCCCAAAAGGCCTGTGTTCCACAAAGAACCACATCGGGATTTTCATCCATAAAACGGACCTGATGTTCTAATCGGTTTGGTAGGCAAACATCGTCACCATCCATTCGTGCAATATATTCGTTCTGCAATTGCTTCAATCCAAAATTCAAACCATAAACCAAACCTCTGTTTACTTCATTACGAATCAATTTAATCCGATCATCATGAAACGAATCAATAATCATGCATGTATCATCAGTCGAACAATCATCAATAATCAACAATTCAAAATCTAGGTAGGTCTGATCCAAAATAGATTGCACGGACTCCCGAATGAAAGGAGCCACATTGTAAACTGGCATTAGTATACCAACCCTCGGACTAGGCATGTGATGATTTGTTGGGGCACCAATCAAAAACCGGAAGAGGTAATTTCATCCATTCATTTAAAACAGCAGCCGGTATTTTATTTTCAGTGATTTTTAATGTGGTGCTAAATGAATTCCGTAAGGATCTCAAAAACAACATATGCCATGAAATTGATTTGAATCCGTATTTATACATATTGTGAAGTACACATTTTATGCATGACCGAATGTTCATCGGAAACGGATACAGGTTCAAAAACAAAACCAAATTGTTTCTCAACTGCAGTCCAAAACGAAATTTCTGGTAACCTTCACTTTTTCTTGCTTGCCTGTCGACACGGTGGTGCACCAAGATGGAAGGCTCATAAATCAATCGATAGCCACATTCAAAAGCCCTCAGAGAAACATACGCCTCCTCCCCGTAAATATTCATCCAATCCGGAAAGCCGCCGGTTGCTTCATACGCCTTTCGGGTGATAGCATAACCACATCCGGCAAATTCAGAACAAGCATATGAACTGCCAATCCCCATGTCCATTAATTGTGATTCTGGAAGTTGAATTCCATTGAAGATCCGAAAAGCCACAATACCCAAACTGTTGTTTTCTCGGAAGGTTTGTATGGCCTTTTCAATAAAATCCTCGGTAACAGGGTGCGAATCATCGTCAAATCCAAAAATGTAGTCACCTTTAGCCTTTTCATAAATCGCTCTACGAGCGGTACTGGCACCTACATGGTTAGGGAATTCCATCCAAATCACATTGGGGAAATCCGACTTCAAGTCAATAGAGCCGTCAGAACAGCCATCCAAACCCACGATAACCTCCGTATCTGTATCGATCCGTTCCAATATCTTCTCCAAAGTAAGCTTTAATTCCGCTTTCCGATTATACGATACAATGCATATGGAAGAATGGATGCTCACGATGATAATTGCTTAAGGGTATATTTCAAATGATCATCTACCATCCGGCACAAATCAAAATATCGATTGGCACGAGATGCAGCTTGAATACGCAGTTCGTCTTGAAGATTTCTATCAGCCAATAACTTTTTCAATTGATTGGCTAAAGCAATCGTATTCCCTTTGGGGTATACCAATGCTGTATCGGCAACCAGCTCAGGTATACCACCGGCATCACTAACTACCATAGCAGATCCACAGGCCATGGATTCAATTACCGTGAACGGACAAGCCTCATACCACAAAGATGGGATTACTACAACACGAGCGCCGCGCATCCAATCGTATTGATTGTTGATATTCCCTAAAAATCGGACATGGGATGACAATCCAAGCTTCATCACAAATGCCTCAAGTTCCGGTTTATATGGCCCATCACCGGCAATTACACAAGTTACTGAAGGAAACAATTGCTTTAATTCATATACCGCCTGAATCAAATCCTGAAAACCTTTGTCAATGGTGATATATCCAATGGCAAACAAATCAGCCATAGGTTCATTGACAGAAGATGATGATTTATATAATTCAAAATCGACACCATTATGTATCGTATGCGACTTCGTCAACCAACGCAAACCTAATTCCTTCGAAATACGATCCTTAACATAGTCAGAAACCGCAATAACCCCATCTACATGCCAACCATTAATGATTCCTTTCAGGTAATGCCATATTCGGTACTTAAACGATTTTGGAATCCGTGGGCGCGACATGTGATCAACAAAAAAGAGTTTGCCAACCTGCGATTTAAATTGGGATACATAGCGTGTGTTATACGCTACAAAATGACAAATACAAACTGAAACATCATAATCATTTCGGAGTTTGCGAATCACACCTGATTCGAAAATCAAATCTGGAATAAATTCGACCTGTAAACCTTCTTTTGCATAATGTTCAAATGCTGATGCATACGGGAAAAACCAAACGATGCGTTTGCCATTTGCTTTAACGGCCTTGTCGAACGCCCAAAAAAAACGATCCATACCTCCTATCCGGTCGGGCCGAATGGGATACATGCAAACTACAGCGATTTCAATTGGGTTCCTCAAGATGCCCAATCAATTAATTGATTAACAAATCGATCGGAAGTACCTTCTAGTGGCTGTCCGATTTCCAACTCCAAGACCTGTTTTCGCTCATTTTGTTGTTTCATGGGATATTCCAAAGCGCTTCGAAGCGCAAAGATCAATTCATCGGCATTGAAACAAATGGTTACCGCTCCGGTCTGGATAACCTTGGAGTAGTGATCATAGTTCAGATATTTCCTATCAGGATACAATCCATTGGAATTATCGATTGCTCCAAAAACGGGATTGATGATTGGCTTGTCCCATAGTGCGAAATCAAGGGACATTGTTGAACACATGTTAACAGAAACACTTGCGTACTTAAGGATTGATTTCAGGCAATGAATATCGTCAATGGTAGGTACGCGTTGCGACCAAGGTTCAGGATGGCTGGGATTAGATTGTGGCCAATCAGGCACATTCCAAACAATAGCAGGATATTTATCCATCAATTCCTTAAAGCGTGTTGCATCTTCAGCAGGAGAAGTGCGTACCAAAAACAATGTGTTATTCGTCCAACTGTTCGTACTCAAGGCTGCGGCAATCAAATCAATATAAACCGCATCATTGGGACTGGTAGATAAATCCCCACAAGAAAAACAGATAATTCGACGGTCATCGGAATCATCCAGACCCAAGTATCGATTCAATTGTTCTCTTGTCCAACCATAATTGTCGTAAACATAAGTTTCAAATTGAGGTGTGCCAGTTACAGATATATCGTTGGAGGTTAACTTCGGATAAAACTGTAATAATTCTGACTTCATCAATTCACTCCAAACACAAAAACGGGTAAACAGCACCGGCATCCTACCTTTTGAAGAAAGGTTATCCCAACTAAAAATGTATGCAATAGTGGGTAGACCAAGTTGCTTGCCAGCCATAGCCATAGGAGCAATTTGCGGAGGTCGCTGGTGGGTAAAAAACAATACATCCACATCTTCATCAACCAACCATTGCATGTATCGCTTGGTGATATCATATTGAACCAATGAAGTCTCATAAATTCTACCTGCGATGGATTGTAGCCCAAAGAAAGCTAAACCTCGGGCGATGATCCATGACATGCGATTACGAATTGCATAAGCATTCCAACCACAAGGTCGGTTCATCTTGATTATTTCGCTCATAGCAGTGGTTCGAAACCGAAACAAATGAGCCATTTCGGCAGTCTTACGCCAAAAAGAAGACCATCTAGTTTCAGTAAAAACCTCCATTGGGATTACTTTCAAGTTCTCCCATTCCAATGAGCCTAATGTTGATGATGGAACTCCAGAAAAGAGCACAACTTTATCAAATGTGCTGCAAGCTATGGAAAGGAATCGACCATGCACATAATTCCGAACTCCCACCCCATCGGTTATAACCAGCCCCAATGATTTCTTTGTTTTAGCCAGCATATTTTCGGGCGAATAGGAAATCTCCTTGCTTTTTCAATGCATCGATATCTGAAGAATTTAAATAATCAGGACTAGAATCGAAACCATTGAACCGGACATAGTGGGTAGGCTTATTCAATACTTTCAATGATTTGTTGTTGCACAAAATGGTTTGAATGAAAAGTTCATCAGGGGCGAAAGAATATTTAAATACATCCCAAATCTTGGGATTGTCATTGACAAATTTCAATAAATAAGATACCGCTTCTTGATTAAGTGCCATCCATTGCTGTCCACCGTAGAAGACCATGTCAGGAAAATACAATGCCAAACGCTTTTGAGGGGCATATCGATGAAACAATCCACCAAAATAATGATGCAACTTAAAGTTTAATTTTCGATGATTTTTATTATCGAAAAAATGTGGTCGATCTATTCGAAACATGCCACCACCCCACCAAGATGCATAAGGGAGGATCCAATGATTCATCCAAGATGTATCAGATCCCAAATATTCAAGCTTATCCAAATCCACGACGGCATCTTCTCCACTAATCAAGACGAGGTGACGGCATCGGTAACAATCATTAGCATGATTTAACAAAGCCATAGTAGCTTGCACAATTGATAATCCACCCCAAGAAATTTTAAAACTATGATCTAAAAAAACAAGTTGTTGGGCAAATTGGGATTTAATTACATTAAACTCATTGACTTCTGACTTCTTGTCCAAATGCACTATAAATGAGGCCTTATCGCCCATCTTTAATATTATGGAGGACACCAAATGATGGAGCTGATTTGGCTTATGATGCGCCAAAATCAAGAAACAGTAATCTACTTTAGATTTGTTCAATAATAGTATCAGCTAGTATTCGACCTGGTTGTTTAGGTATAATATCTTCCATTTTTTTCTTAAGAAGGACACCCATATTTTGCCATTCAGTGCGATGATCCCAAGCACTTTCCAAAGCCTCGTCTATGGCTTCAAAAGTATCATTTGAGGCAACAAAACCATCAACTTGATTCGATATGAGCTCTGCATTACCGCTTACATTAGTAACAATGCAGGTCCGACCGTATAGACCTGCCTCAATGATGACAATAGGAAGACCTTCAAAATGAGATGTGAGGATTAAACCATGGTTTTCCATCCATATATCCGATGGTTTCTTGTATCCTGCATAAAAATGTCTTTTCGAAGGAAAGTCGGTTAACATCTGAACAAGCTCTTCTCTGTCGGGACCATTACCATAGAACCGGACAGCAAGATTTCGATTTTGCCATTTTGATTGACGAAGCACATCAAGCAACAAGTCCTGTCCTTTGACCTTAAAATCTATACGACCAACAAATGCCAGACTATATTCAGTACTGGAACTTGGATAAGGAATTATTACGGATGAATCAGGACGGGAAACAGGATTACGAAAAACCTGCGTCTTTGGAATTTCCATTCCAATCATAATGCTGGTCTGAAGGATATTGGACTTGGAAACATACCCATTGAATGAAGAATCAGTGAAACCGGTCTTCAAAGCAGTTACAATAGTTGGATTGAATGGTCTTCGATGATCAACAGCATGAGACAAAATACCATATTTGATTTGTTGTACAGATAACCATTGAAGCAAGTCAAAAGCATCAAAATTTAGGCCTTGATTAATAAAAACAAAATCCGGCTTGATGGATTTGATATGGCGAATCCGAAAATCGAATTCAAAAGCTATTCCAAGCAATTTTCTAAACGCTCTAAGTATGAACTTAAGGCTTTTCGGTAATCTATTGATATATGTAAGTTGGCATCGAACTGACAAATCAGCCTCTTTACTGGATATTAATAGGGTCTTTTCACATAAAACATAAACATCAGCCCCCTTTTCCAATAGAAATGGTATGGCATCATACCACAGATGTTCACTCCCACCCCATTCTTTATTGGTAGCATAGATAAGCACTTTGTGTTTGCCCTTAGTCATGCAAGTGCGGACATGACTTGTTGACCAATATTTTGCCAGGACAAGTGATTCATGGCAAATTGTCTTTGTTTGAGTGCGATATCATTTCGCATATCAGAATTGCTTAAAAGAGAAATGGTTTTCAAGTAATGATCTTCAACATCCCCCTTTTTAGCCAGTCCGAAATGATCTTGTGGCAAATATTCATTGACAGACCCGGTATTTGTAGTCAATACCGGACAACCGGTTGCAAGTGATTCAACAAGTGCATTATTAGCAACACCATCCAATAGAGGCAACAAATGCAAACATGAAGTTTGATAGGCTTCAAGCAACTGAATAGATTCCAAACCAGTTTTGTGAACCACATTGGGTTGTTGTATCAATTTTTGAAACCAAATATCCTTCAGAGCTTCGCTGGACGAAATAAGAGTGAGTTTCAGGTCTTGATCGAATTGATGGAGATGGCTCCAACAGTTGCTAAGTAATTCAAAATCTCGAAACCAATTACCTACACATATAATGGACTTACTATTTCGAGTTATCTGACTCGTACCTGGATTAAAAAAATCCATATCAACTCCATGCATAATCGAAACAATCGGTGCATCAATCAATTGATCCAGATAGGACTTCATTTGCTTGGAAAAAACAAACACCCCACCCAATCCATTCAGATGTCTTATGAAATCCCCTTCATTTTCAATCCAAACAACAGGTTGGTGTAAAAGAACATAAATGCGCTTTTTAATCAGTGGTTTGAGATTATTTACCCTTCTAGTCAATTGCTCTTCAGCACAAGAAACAAAAAGTCGTAAATCCGGATACTTGTTTAGCAGATTGACTGCCTTTTCAAAAACATAGATTTCTTTTATACCATTGATAGAACAAAGTTGATTGGACCACAAATTTTCCTTAGGCATAATTTTAAAACGCTCCATCATTCGTTGCCCAATACCTTTTTGTGGTATATTCGTTTGGTTGATAATCAAACTTTGGGTAGACATCGAATTTGCAAGTTGTTCACAAAGCAAGTCGGAGCCACTTTGTAACCCCATGTGATCCCACCGCTTTCGAATCATAAGCAATTCGGCTCTCATGCTTTTTTAACCGAATGATTGTATTTACCCACAACTTCTTGTAAAATATCTAAATATTTACGCTCAAAATAAATCGATGGTTCCATTACATTTCCCTCAGCCCATTCGTTCCATGATTTTATGAAAAGAAACCCATCATCCATGCTGGATTTTGATACCGAATCACATGCGAATTCCAGATAACTTTTGAAGGTTTCAGGGCTTGAATTTTGAAGAACGAGTCCACGATGTGATGATCTAGGGGTATTATCCCAACCTGGTAAGACAAGCGGATACTCTTTGGGACTTATAGGAGATGAAATACGAGACCTAACATAGTCATCGTAATCATACACTTCGGGATATTTAACTTTTTGCTTGAATCCGATACGAAACAAAATCCGATTCATGATGCTGTTGTCGTTAGAAAAGATTTTTTTATGCGATTTCAACATCTGTGAAATCAACGGCGCATTTTGAATGCGACCACTGTACCCTTTGGATATACAACTATCGTTATCGGAAACACCAATGAAATGGATACCCTTCAGTCCTACTTCTTGAGCCCAATTATTCCATGAGTCAACCATAATCAATTCATCTGGAACATTTTCAGGACGATATACGATAAAAACCGGCTTCCCATTTACCTTGATGTATCGAGGATCTTGAAAAAACAGTAAACAATAGTTAAAGTGCTGTTTTCGATCTTCCAAACCCGGATATTTCTGCTCAATAAGAATTTTATCATTTAATCCGTGCCATCTGCCTGACCATGTTTCATTGGCCCAGGCAAAACAAAAGGGGAAATCGGGATGACCACTTGAAAGAACCTCTTCAGCTGGACGCTCTAACAGTAATTTACCATTACCAAACCAATAATGCCAATATGCAAAACCATACAGTCCGTGTTCACGAGCCAAGGCAGCCTGTTTTTCCCGGGTTTCGGAAACCCTGAGATCATAATAACCGAGTTCTGAAGGAAGAAATGGTTGTTGATGATTGGGGAAAAGCGGTTTTGCTTTGGAAACATTAGTCCATTCAGTGAATCCATTTCCCCACCATGCATCATTCTCAGGTATGGGATGAAATTGAGGCAAATAAAATGCAATAGGCTTAATCAAACGAAACGGTCAATAAGGGAGCCAATCAAATTGATGAATATCTTTTCCAAACTCCTGTTGAGCCCAACGGGTGAAATCCCGATCTAGGCCTTGTTCAACAGTAATGCCCCATCCATTCTTTAGCGCAAGATCATTCTTCACAAAAAAAGCGTTGAAACCGGAATCGCTAACAGCAACCAAAGTATAGCCTTTTTCATGCCCAAGCTTTACAAAGGCGGATAAAGAAGCGCTATTGGAAATGCAATAGGTATTTCCATTCCGTTGAACAAAACCTGGTCGTGCCATATTAGGAGAAACCAATGACTCCTCCTCCTTGAAAATACACTGGAACTCGACAATCACGATCGCGGGATGCATGACATCCAAAGCTTTCCATACCCAAAAATCAACACTGTCAATATCAATAGAAATGATATCAAAACCATTAAAACCATCAAAAGATTGAACAATCGAATTGATGTTATCGGAGAAGACATAACCCTCGTGCAAAAGATAATGATTCTTGTGTATTGAAGTTACATTTTCAAGTTCGGAACGAAGCTTATGCAGATTGTTTCCATCTCCTTCGATAAAAACACCTTTGAAATGTTTGTTTAGAAGCAAATCAACGGTATTGCTTCCGTAAAATCCACTACCAGCTCCGATGTCTAAAAATGCCTTGTGCTCTATCGGAATATTATCAATCAAAGATCGTAACAAAGGACCCTCATTGGACTCAGAGTATTTTCGTGTGGGGGATTTACGAAATAATCGTTTAAGTAACCGCTTAATGAGCATTCCGTTTGATTACATCTAAAAATTTCAAACCAAATTTAAAACATGGCTCCAAATGATTTCCTCCAGCCCATTCATTCCATGAATTAAAATTCATTGCTATTACCTTCAGTCAAGAACAAAATTTTGCAGCAATTCCCTTTTTCTAATTTCCAAAAACTATGTTAATTGCTATATAAAATCAATAAAACTAAGTTTCCATATAATTGGGAAAAGTTAAAAGGCAAAAACAGAGAAAGATTAAATTAAAATGTGTAGTAAATATATTTAAGTGATAGTTGTATGTTAAAATATTATTAAACCACAATTTTTAATATTAAACAAATAAAAATTGCACGCCTAAACCTATAACCACTTAAATTTAAAAATTGAATGCACGCTATTTTTAAAAAATCTCTTTAACTGAAATCGAAGATTATTTTGACTGCGTAAATTGATTAATTGATTTGCCAAAATCTTGTTGATAAGAATATGCGCTCGAGGACTATTAGTTTCATACAACGCAAGATCTAGAAAAAGATGAATGTTTGATGTAATAAAATATGTTATTTTATTGAAAAGCAGATCCGATATTTTTTTATCGAATTTCTCAAAATAGTAATAAATATTACAAAGAGTGTAAACAAAATTAAATGAACGAAATTCGATTGATTTACCTGACCAAACCCCAACTTCATTCCTGTAAATCGCCATATTCTCATCCAACATCCCAATTTTCCCAAATCGAGCCAATATCATATATAAAAAATAGTCGCCAACAGATGAAGACAACATCTCATTTGGATATGATTTAATTATGTTTCTAAACATCACCGTTGGTGTATGTATATAATTACCAAAATTCGCCAATGCTTCGATAGATTCATAATTTTCAGGCAAAACAGTGATATGGTCATCCACTATTGAACCATTTATTTCCAATATTTTAGCTTTGTGAAAACACAAGACATATTCGGGATTTTTTTCTAAATAATCAAATTGTTTCTGAAGTTTCAATGGATCAGTCCAATAGTCATCTCCTTCACATAATGCAACATATTGACCAGATGCTTTATTAAGAGCATATATGAAATTACCCATCATGCCAAGATTGGAATCATTGTTTGTATAGATAATAGAAATTGGACCGTTATAAGATTCAATAACAGTACGAATGATAGTATCTGTATTATCACTTGAGCAATCATTGGCTAAAATCAATTCTAAACTAAAATCCGTCTTCTGTTCAAGCACACCAATTAATGCGTCCTTAATAAATGACTCATGATTATAGGTTATCATAACAACACTAACTGCAACCATATATCAATTCAAACACATTAGAAGATTAAAATACCATATTACAAATACGGATCATCACACAATCGAGTCCTAATCATTTTAGCAGGAACGCCATACATAATCAAATTATCTCCGCAATTATTCAAAAGCAAGGAAGAAGCACCTATAACAGATTGTTTGCCGATTGACAACCCATTTTTAACAGTTGCGCCAATGGATATAGCAGTTAATTCGCCTATAGAAACATTGCCTCCAATAGTAACCGCTGGGGCTAAACTTGAAAAATCGCTCATGAAGCAGTCGTGGTCTAAACTTGAATTGGTATTCAGGATAGAAAATCCTCCGATTACAGAATTACAATTGACAACAACTCCTGCCATAATAGCTACCCCAACTCCTATACTAACATCTCGTCCAATTTGGGCAGCCGGATGTATCACAGAAACAAAATCCATAGAAGGGCAAAGCATCCTAATCTTATTTACAATTTCATATCGTCGCCAATTGTCTCCAACCGCAACAAATAATTTAACATTTGGATAAAGTTTAGAAATCGCTGGCAAATCGTCTTCAGACCCCAATACAGGATAGTCAAATGTCGTCTCACCAATAGCGCGATAGGAATCTAACAAACCAATAATTTTATGTCTCCCTTCATTCTCAATGATATCTATAACAACTTTTGCATGTCCAGATGATCCGAATATGATGACATTATCCAAACTCATATCAATACATTTATGTTAAATATATTTCAATATTCACAAAATCTTAGATCTGATTCAAAATATCTATAACCAAATTCTGTTGAATCAGACTCAAATCATGATATAGTGGTAAACAAACTACACATTTTGAGACATTCTCAGCAATTTCCATAACAGTTGCATTCCTTTGAAAAACTCGATTTAAAGAGGGATAAAAATATCTTCGTGGAAAAATGTTTCTTTCATTCATCCTGGAAATCATGGCCTCAAGTGTTGATTCAGAATCAAACACAATTGGATAATAACTGTAATTCCATTGAATATTAAAAGGTACAGATGGCTTCTTAATTTTAATGTTTTCAATAGATGTATTGTAAATGTCAATCAGTTGTTTTCTGGAATCAAGGATAACCTGCATGTGAGGAAGCACGGCTAGACCCATAGCAGCATTCACCTCGCTCATTTTTCCATTGATTCCTAATCCATAAAAGTCTGTTGGACCGTTGTGTCCAAAATTATGTGAATAGAATATTTTATTAAACAAGTCAGAATCCTTACAAAAGACCCCACCTCCCTCTGCTGTGTGAAAGATTTTTGTTGCGTGAAAACTACATGTTGAGAGATCGCCGAATTCAAAAATAGACTTTCCGTGAATGCGCACACCGAAGGCATGAGCAGCATCGTAGATAACCTTTAAATCATGCTTTTTTGCAATGGCATCGATCTTTAAAACATCGCAGGGAATACCATACACATGCGTAGCAAGTATGCAAGTGGTTTTTTCTGTTATTGCGTTTTCAATTTTATCAGCATCAATATTAAATGTATTAGGATCAATGTCTACATATACAGGACTACAGCCTTCCCATAAAATGGAGGAGGAAGTTGCAACATAGCTAAAAGGAGTGGTTATAATCTCACCACCACCACCAAGTAACTTTACAGCTATTTGCAATGGAATGGTCCCGTTATTCATCAATAAAAATGATTGGTCTCGAATGTCCAAATAACTTAAAATATCCGCTTCAAGTTTTTGCACTAACTCGCCTCTGTTTGTCAGCCACCTATTAGCATAAGCTATCTTAAGATGATCAATGTACTCTTCCAATGGAGGCAAAAAGGATTTAGTTACGGGTATCATAAGTAATGATTTATAATTTTTAACCTCTTTTTCATTTGATTGTCAAGATCAATATGATGAATAAGCTTATTACGACCACTTTCAGCGATATGGGAAACCGAAACATTACCATCTAAGATGTTTTCAATGGCCTTAACGATTTGATAAGTGTCGGTGGAAATCCTTAAATAATCTACACCGTCAATTAAATTTAATGTTTTGGCGTTATCCCATTCATCAGTAACCATCATCATACACCCACTGTTGACAGCATGCAAAACACTCCCAGTAGGGAAACCGTCGAAAGATCCACATCCTAAAACATGACTACGATTAGGAGAAAGTATTATGTCATACTTAGAAAATGTAGCAGCGATTTTATCAGGCAATAATTCACTGATGAATTCAATATTTTCACAATTTACAATTAAGTCATCTTTACAAAAACCACCAACAACAGCAAAAGAAATTCTATTGTCATTCTCGAAATGCTTGGCAACCTTGTTAAAAACATCAAATCCTTTGTCAAAACCTTTACTAGAGTACTTGTGCGAAGAAAAAACAACTTTGACTACTTCTCTTTTCCTTGGAAAAAAATCAACTGTAGGCAAGTTCAATGGTGCGCCATATATATATGTGCACTTATCTTTGTCAATCTTGAATTTACTAGTAATATATTCATAAACATGTGGCATATTCACAATGACATGACGAAAATATTTTGAAGAGAAGAATCTCGCAAGATTTTCTTCAACTTTTTCGTCAAACATTTTAAATCCACCTCCAGGATATAAAGTAAAAACAAATGGAATATGCATACTTTCAAATACAGGAAAAACCTTTACAAGGTTATTGTAGAACAAGCAGTAGCCAAGCTTTGAATTAAAAATGTTGTTCAAACCCACATGCATTAACTTCCCACTATGTTCAGGATATGCCAACTTAAAATCAGAAACCCACTGTTTATTAAAGTAATTTGAGGAGTCATAAAAATTATTGGCAATTACCAAAGTGTTATTTATATTTTTTAAGTAATAAACATATTCGTTGTACCGCCAGTCACTGAATGGGTTTGGGAAAATGTCATCGAAAATCAAAAAATCGCAATCTAAACGAATCTTTTGAGACAAAAAATCGGATAATTTATTGTTAAAAAAATGAAAAAATCTCAATTCGTTTTTTTTAAGTCGTTATTATTGAAAAATTTATTTAAATAATACTTTCAAGAATCCATGAGAAAAAATGACAAGTCTCATAATGCCAATTGATTAAACTCCCATTTCCACTTAGGTCTAGTGAGACCATTCCAAGGCCCCAAATATCTACCTCGACCAATCAAATCCTCATCAAAGTTCACAACTAATGCATCATTAACCTCCATAAGCACTGTATTATAATCCTCTACAGCAAGGAATATAAATCGATAAATTCCTGAATTAAAAAAATTCGCTGGAATATTACAAACATAAAGGAATTCACCAGTTGAAAGCGATTGATTAGATCCATCTTCTACAAGTGATGGACATGATAAAACATGTTCATCATTAGGACCAAGAACTATAAATGTAAGGTTTAACTCCATTTTTCTTAAAGTACTGAAACTAATGAGTATTTTGAAAGAATCACTGATGAAAATATCATCCCTCCCATTATTTGTCTCAATCCAAAGGCCCTTCAATACAAACCCGTTATTTATTTTTCCAATTTGTTTTCCCTCATAGGTGGTTTTTTGTTTTTCACTTGAGGCATATGCATCAACGACATCCTTAATAAAACCGTATTTGGCAATTTCACCATTACTAATCAAAACCGCCTTGTTACAGATTTTCTGAAGTGCTGACATATTGTGACTAACAAATAAAACCGTTCTGCCTTCTGATGTGCTAACATCCTTCATTCTACCTAGACACTTCTTTTGGAATTCGGCATCGCCAACAGCCAAGACCTCATCCACTATAAGAATTTCGCTTTCAAGGTGAGCGGCAACGGCAAATGCCAAACGCACATACATACCACTGCTGTAACGCTTAACAGGAGTATCTACATACCTTTCTACACCACTGAAATCAACTATCTCATCAAATTTTCTGTCAATTTCATGTTTTCGCATTCCTAAAATTGATCCGTTAAGGTAAATATTCTCTCGACCGGTAAGCTCAGGGTGAAAACCCGTTCCTACCTCAAGCAGACTAGCCACCCGACCCTTCATGCGAACGCGTCCCGTACTGGGGGCAGTAATTCGAGATAATATCTTTAACAAAGTGCTTTTCCCTGCACCATTCTTTCCAATAATGCCCAACACCTCTCCCTGCTCCACATCAAATGAAACATCCTTCAAACTATATACAACATCCGTGTCACCTTTGGTGGAACGGTCATTAACTTGTCCGATCTTCAAATAAGGATCCTCTTTACCCAATACCTTTGTTACCCACCACCGATTCACATCAGCAGAAAGTGCACCAGTACCGATTTCCCCTAGTCGATAAACCTTGGATACATGTTCTACACTGATGACCTTTTTAACCATGTTTTCTATACCGTATCAATAAAATCCTTTTCAACCCTGTTAAACAAAAATATGCCAACAATAAACAATAAAATGGAAAATGAAATCGCATATGCAATTCCAACCCAACTAAAACTTCCTGTACCCAAAATAAACAAACGAAAACCCTCCATAATAGTTGTCAATGGATTCAATTTCAAAAACCATTGGTACTTGTCAGGTGCTGAACTCAATGGGTAAATGACTGGCGTAGCATACATGAATAATGTCATTCCAAAACCGACTAAAAAACTCAAATCGCGATATTTGGTCGTCATAGATGAAACAACCATTCCAGCCGAAAGCCCCAAAACAGCCATTAATATAATCAAAACAGGTATTAGTAGCAATCCCCAACCCAAAGGCGGGTTAAATCCATACAAAAATGTATAAACCAATATCAAAATAACCAACAATAGAAATTGAACTCCGAACTTTATAAGGTTACTTAACACCAATGACAATGGCATTACCAATCTCGGAAAATACACCTTACCAAAAATAGGCGCATTCGTTCTAAAGATGTTGCCTGTACCTACCAAACAATCATTAAAATAATTCCATGCAATAACTCCTGTCAAATAGAATAGTGGCTGCGGTAGTCCATCAGTACTCAATGCAGCCAAATTTCCAAAAATGACTGTAAAGGTAAATGTGGTAAAAAGAGGCTGAATAAAAAACCAAAGAGGACCCAAAATGGTTTGTTTGTAAAATGATGTAATATCCCTCTTGACCAAAATGAACAATAAATCACGATAGTTCCAAATCGACTTGAAATCCACAAAAAAAAGTGATCGCTTGGACTCAATCACCAAGTCCCAATCATTGTCTTCCTGTATATTATCCTGCGTGCTTTGCAACTGATGCATTTTTAAGTCCTTTATTCAAATTCGATTTACATAATCCAAAAATCAGGAAAGTTGTGAAAATAACATTAACCGGAGCATAAACACTATTAAATCTCAATCCAGTATATAGTCCGATTGATGTAATTGATATGGCAGCAAACAACATTATAAGTATCCATGTTGACCAATAGTAAATTGAGTTGGCTGTAAATTGATGTGTCAACAAAGCGAATATTCCAAGGAGCAACCCTATCAAATATAAAACACGAAAAATCGTTCCAATTGCCTCCAATGAACCGGACTTTTCTGTTTGTGGAATTGGATTGATGCCACAGTACCATTTCCAGAGAGCCATTTTAAAAAGAAAAAAAACATCATTTTCACCCAGGTATCTAAGGGTGGCTTCTTGCATAATAGAGCTGTTTTGAATTGGATTGGAACCTAATTTCGCAAGCAGATCGCTGTAACGAGTTACATTTAATCCTTCATCAAGAAGGTCTCCTTGTGTATTGGTATGTTTAATCAAAACCTTGTCATTCCATGATTTCGAAAATACAGCTCCTTGAGATGATGTCATAAACATTCCATGATTGAAAACCAGTTCATTTCGCAAAGGCCATGATAGTAAAATTACGACAAAGATAACAAAGGATACAATCGAGAAGTAAATCCCATCGAATTGACATGCCTTTACCAAGGTAACTACCAAAATGAAAAAAACGAAGAATATCACAACAGGATGTGACATAACTGCTAAACCACCAAAAATCATTACACAACATGTCGCCAACCTCGAATGAGTAATCATAGAATACAAAAATGAACCCGTCAGAAGCACTAAAAGAAAAGCTGTAAGATTTTCAGACAAAAAGGCCATGCTGTATTTCATATAATGGGGCTCAATGGCCAATAAACACAAAACAACTCCAGGAGTTATCGTGGCCAAATCCATACTTCGCAATATCAGGTATGCAAACCCAAGTAACAGTCCCTCGAAAGCCAATTTCAAAACCAGTTGCAAATGAGGATTGGAAGTGATCTCCATCCAAACCGATAATACGAATGGCCAAAGCGGTGGACGCCAGGTGGCGGAGGCGGTGTGTGGACTGGTGGCGGCGGCGGTAGGCGATGAATCAACTAAATCTAAATTAGTTTGATTCATTATAGGACTATCAGCATAAATATTGTGTGAAGCTAGGTTTTGGGCGATGATGTAGTAATGACCTGCGTCGCCGCTTTGGGGAGCTTTTGTGTCAGTCTGAATAAACAAATAGCACCTTGTCAGGATATACAATAGAACCGCAAACCCAATCCATAAACGATTACGCATGGCTCAATTTGATATCCAGGAACCGCTTTTGCGACTCGGTGTTCCAAGTCGATTTGTTTTGTAAGGTTTGGATGAATCGTTTATCGCTGGATCCAGCACCGAAGTTGTGCATGGAAGGGAATCGATTCGCTTCAACAGCGTCTTTAATACCCTTCAATATCGAACCGATTTCATAACTGCAATGGACGATATTGGGATTATCCGAACGACCCGATTGCCTGCTGCCTACATTCACGGTTGGTATTCCATAAAACGGCGCCTCCCGGATTCCAGCACTACTGTTGCCCAAAATGAATCGACTATTGCGGAGCAGCGTCAAGAATGATTCAAAGCGAATCGAAGGGAATACACGGAATCTTGAATCTCCATTCAAAGCATGGATGGATTCAAGGATGAAATCAGAGCCCATGTCGTTATTGGGATACACCACCACATAATTTAAACCACTTTGACGGGCTGCTTCAAACAGATTATCCGAAGCAAACTTCATTTGATTCAATTCGGTAGTTACGGGGTGGAACATGATGATGCCATATGCATCAAAAGGGATCTCGTAATGGTGGTTTACCTCATCCAATGAGGGCAATTCGGTCGACGCCATCACATCCATATCCGGGGAACCAATCACATGAATGGAATTGGGTAGCTCCCCCATCTGCACCAATCGGGCAGCCGCCTCGTCATTGGATACAAAATGTAAATGCGACATCTTGGTGACGGCATGGCGTATCAACTCATCCACAGTTCCCGAGACCTCACCTCCTTCGATGTGTGCCACCAGAATGTTGTTCAAGGCACCAACGATGGAACCGGCCAACGTCTCGATGCGGTCACCATGAACCACCAGTAAATCGGGACGACTATGTTGAACATAGGCAGATAGCCCTTCAATGGTCTTGGCCATGGTGGTATCCATCCCTGATCCTGCTTGATGATTGGCGAAGCCATGGATATTGGTAAAACCAGATTTCTCAATTTCGTGAAAGGTATAACCGTATTGCTCCTGCAGGTGCATTCCCGTTGCAAATATGGACACATCGAAGCCGGGAGTGGCGTTGCAGATGCGGATCAACGACTTCAACTTGCCGAAGTCGGCCCGGGTACCAGTTAAGAAAAGGATCTTCTTATTCAATATCGCTCCAATCGATATGTGTATCGGAGGGCAAATCCGATTTGGCTTGCTTACCTAAAATACCATTGAAATACTCTGCTAAAATAGGACCTGTACCTGGGCGCTTCACCCAAAGGTTTTCTTTGCTGAATGCTTCACCCTTGGCAACGGGCCTGATGGTAACCACCGTGGCAAAGGCGAAGTCGATGGTGACTTGCTCTTCCTGAGCCGCTTGTTTTTGTCCACCCAACATGGCATGTATCCGCTTCGAATTCCGTATAAGTTCAGCACACGCGTGTTCATCCATCGAACAAACGATGTCAGGACCCGGCCGGTTCATGTGATCGGTGAAATGTCGCTCCAGCAAACTGGCACCTAGTGCAACTGCGGCATAACAGGCTTCATTGCCCAAGGTATGATCACTAAGTCCAACCGGGATGTCGGGAAAAGCCTCCATCATTTGTTGCATGGCACCGAGACGAACCAGATGGTCTGGAGTTGGATAGAGGTTGGTGGTGTGCATGAGCGCCAATGGGGTTCCATACGATTGAACGATGTCAACTGTTTTGCGAACACTGGCCAAATCGTTCATGCCGGTACTGATGATCATGGGCTTGCCCCAAGCAGCGATATGATGAATCAACGGATGGTTGTTGCATTCACCCGATCCGATCTTGAAACCTGGCACATCCATCCGTTGCAGACGATCTGCGGCCGCACGGGAAAAGGGTGTGGAAATGAAAATCATTCCCTTTGATTGCACATAGCGCATCAACTCCCATTCCTCATCCTCGCTCAATGCGCATCGTTCCATGATTTCATATATGGAGACGGTGGCATTACCGGGAATGACTTTCTTAGCAGCAGCACTCATCTCGTCGCTCACCACATGTGTTTGGTGTTTGACCACCTCCACCCCTGCCCGTTGAGCTGCATCCACCATCTCCTTAGCGGTTTGCAACGACCCTTCGTGGTTGATGCCAATTTCAGCAATCACCAGAGGTGCATGAGAGGATGAAACGATTCTATTGAAGAGCTTGAACAATATATTTACGATTTACGATTAAAACTACCCACCACCTACTACCTACTACCTACTACCTACCACCCACTCCGCAAATTCGAAATCCTCCTTCGTATCAATATCCACTTCCCCATAAACATGATCGACAACTAAGGTGCCATGATCGTCGCTGATGATTTTGTTTTGGCGGATGACCTCAACAGATGTGATGTATGCCAATCCGTTCTCAAAGTACAGCGGTTGATTATCCTGACTCCGCTGTCCGAAGTCGTAGTTCAAGGGAACGAATTTGGAATCTTGGATACGACCTGCTTTTTTATGGAGTGGAGATACGGTGAACATCGAATCGAAGGCTCCCTTTTCAAAGGTATCCAACAATTGTTGCATCATGCCATCAGGCCGAAGAGGATTAGTAGGTTGCAACAACACAACCGAACGGGTGTTTTCGGGCATGTGATCCAATGCATGTAGAGCTACGGATGCAGAGGTGGCCTCGTCGGTAGCAAATGCAGCAGGACGCATGATGACTTGAGCCCCGGCCTGTGAGGCGACTGCTGCTATTTGAGCATCATCGGTGCTTACAAACACACCATTGAACAACCCGTCGAAAGACAAAGCATATTTGATGGAGTGTGCAATCAATGGCATCCCTGCCAGAGGCAAAAGATTTTTTCCTGGCAAACGCTTGGAACCGCCTCGGGCGGGTATCAGCACAGCAATAGATGACACTAAATCCGTTTGATCAAATTTACTAGGTTACTCCACATAGATGGCTTTCGGTTACCTTCATCATCGTAGTAACCGTATTTCTTACCATGCCCATAACCGTAGGCATACCCTTTGGAATAGCCATAGTCGTAACCGTAGCCATAACTATAGCCATAGCGTCCACCAAGGCGAACTCCGTTGAACACCACGCCCATATTGGGTAATTTTTTGTCGCGGTACAAGGTTTCCAAGCTGGGCATCCAAGTCTTGTCGGTGTAGCCCCAACGAACCACGAAAACAGAGGCGTTGGCCTTCCGGCTGATGATTTGTGCGTCGGTAACCAGTCCGATGGGAGGTGTGTCGATGATAATGTCATCGAACTCGAGCTTCAGCTTATCGATGAGTTGATCGTAGCGCTCCAACAACAGCAGTTCGGAAGGATTGGGAGGCACGATTCCTGCGGGAACGAAATAAAGCTGATCGCTTACGCCCGTAGGATAGATGATACGGTTAGCATCCGTCTCTCCAACCATGTACTGAGAAAAACCAAGCTCGGGTTTTTGATTCAGGTATTTGGAAATTTTGGGCTTGCGTAAATCCAACTCAAGCAAAACCACCTTGCGACCCGAGATGGCTAAAGCATTGGCCAGGTTGATGGCAAAGAAGGTTTTCCCTTCACCACTGGTGCTTGAGGTGACCATCACGACCCTACCCTTCTCAAGTCCCGGACCATGGATGTAGTGCAAATTGGTTCGTATGGTACGGAATTGCTCTGCAATGGTAGAACGATCCTTGTCGGTAACCACAATGGGGGAGTTCTTGTGTGGATGCTCCGACAAAGTACCCAACAAGGGGGTATTGGTGACTTTGGTGATCATCTCCAAACCAATGACTTTGTTGTTGAATGCATCCTTCAAGAACACATATGCCAATGGAATCATGAATCCGGCAATCAGGGCATACAACAGTATTTGTTCTCTCCGCGGGGATACAGGATTGGAATCACCCTGTGGTTTCTCGACGATTCGTGAGTCAGCGGTTGTTGATGCGTATGAAAGGGCAGCTTCTTCCCGTTTTTGCAGTAACAACAAATACAATTCCTCCTTGATTTCCTTTTGTCGAAGCACCTTGTCCAACTCCATTTTCAAAGCAGGAATACCCCTTAAGTCCGACTTATATGCGTCGAGCGTTTGGTCGGTTTGATTTTTCATTTTGGAAACCGAACCCGTCAATGAAGATAAGTTCGAAAGCACAGACTTCTTTAAATTCTCCAGCTCTTCGGCTTTTTGTTTTAAAAGTGGGCTACTTGAAGCAGTTAATGATTCCAATTTATATCGCTCTAGTACTAGGGAGTTGTATTGGTTGATGGAAGAGCTCAATGAACCATCGCCGATACCAAAATCACTTGGCATGAATTGAATCAATTGCCCGGCCTCAACAGAACGACGGAACTCGCCGATCAACAACATTTTTAGTCCAAGCTCGCTGGTCTTTTCCATGGTTTGCTGAACACCTGCACGAGCCAATTCCATTTCTGCTTGCGGGTCTGTCAGTCCATTTCTAATACGGAAATCCTGAATGGCTTGCTCAATGGAGTCGATTTCCCCGTTTATGATTGCAAGTCTTTCGTCCAAGAACCGGATAGTACCAGCTGCCATTTGGTTTTTATCTTCAATAGAAGCCTTGTTGTAAACCTCAAAGAGTCTACCCAAAAAGTCAGTGGCCCTTTCCAATACGGGATCCTGTATGGAAAGATCAATTAGAGCAGCATCTTGTGTCTTTTGCGAAAGACTTAACCTTGCGACAATTTCACTAACCACATAATCCAGATCCTGGATTTTCAACTTAACCTCGGTATCGTAGTACCAATCGGCATATCTGCCAGGAACCATATAAACCATCCAGGATCCCCATGCCTCTTTGTTGAGAGAGCCCGCCTTTACCTTACGAAGCCTGCCATCCGGCAAGGTGACCGAAAAGGTACCATCACGATGCCTGTCCAATAAAATTTCCATACCTCGCAGCGCATCTTGAGGATCGTCTATTTTCAGTTTATATGGAATTTTAGAGTAGACATCCACCTTACGGATTTGACCTTCGGTTATATACAAATGATGTAGATTCAAATCCTGCACCACTTCCCGGATGATGGGTCCTGAACGTAGCAACTCGATCTCATTTTCCAAGGAGGCAGCACTCTTGAAAACCTCCATCTCCTGAATGACTTGGTCGGCGTAGGATGTTTTTTTACCGCCTTTGATCATCAATGTGGCATTAGCCTCGAAAAGCGGTGTGGTGTATCTCAAATAAAGATTACCGATCAACAGGCAAACCAACCCCACAAAAACAAAGAGCGGCCAATGGTATGTAACCTTATTGACCAACGCCCGGAAGTCGAAATCGTTATCGGGTTGCTCTATGAATTCCTGTGATGATGACATGGAACGGTTGAGATCTGGATTTGAAATAAATTACTTGGTAAAGGTCAGTATGAATGTAAAGATGCTCATGGCTGTAAATAGGTAGGTCAGGTTCCTGAAGTTGATTTCCCGTGTACCGAAACGGCCTGGCTGCACATATATGATATCGTTGCTACGGATGTAGTAGTATGGCGAATTCAACACTTCGGAGGAGTTCAGGTCGAAACGCACCTGCTTACGTACTCCGTTCTCCTCACGGATGAGAAGCACATTGTCGCGCTTGGCATCGATTTGCAAGTCTCCGGCCAAACTGATGGCATCCATCAAGGTGAGTCGTTCGTTGGCTGAGCTTATCATGCCGGGAGCATTCACAGCACCCAATACAGCTATTTTGAAATTGGATATGCGCACCTCCACAATGGGCTCTTTCAGAAAGGCCAGTAGCTTTAGTTGCACTTCGTCGCGGACTTGTTTGGTGGTAAGTCCCTCTACTTTGATTTTGTTGACCAAAGGAATTTCGATATTCCCATCCATGTCAACCATATATGTGGAACCGGTTGAATAGGTGCTTGCAGAGCCGCCACTGTTGAAACCAAACAAGGCATTTGCTTCGGGACTGATGCTACCCACGGTGATGCTGATGATGTCGTTCTTTTGAATGACCGGACTTTGGTAGGGATTCTGAATTTTTGCCGAAGTATCCTGTTGTGGGATATCGGTGAAATACGGAACCTTTTTATAGTTGAGGCAGGAAGACATGAAAAGCATGGTTGCGATGGGAACCAGTGCCAGCCATTGGATGCGTTTCATATTGGGTGATGATTAAGAGAGTGGTACGACCTTGCGAAGGTCGGTGTTTTCCATTTCTGCTATGAGGGCGAAGCCAAGCGTATGCAGCAACACGCGCGAGCGGTTGTTACGGGGTTCCAGTACCAGTCCTTTGTGATCCATGAAAGGACCGCTGACCACTTCCACCGGATCGTTGGTTACAAACTGTGGAATGGACTCCACTTGGACATTTTGGAAATCCTTGAGGAATCGTTTGATGGTATCGATTTCGTCGGGTCTGACGATTGCAGGCTTTTTGAGCCAATATACATAATTGAGTACGCCGGGTATTTCGGCGGGCGCCCACAGGTTTTCGGCGCTTACGCGGACGAAGACATAGGATTTAAAGAGCGGTTCGTGTACGATTTTGCGGCGATCGGACCAGCGGCGCTCCACCTTGTTGATGGGACAGTAGGATTCAAAACCGCGGTTTTTGAGTCGCTCGTCCACCTTCTTCTCCCACCTTGGTTTGGTGTATAGTACATACCAATCGCTGTTGGCGGATACATTTTCGAATTGGGATAAGGCTTCGCCTCCCTGACTCACATAACAGGTATGATCCATTAACTTTATTGATGTATCGCTAGCGGTATGCTGCCGCGATAATTGTTTAAACATTCAAACTTCTGGTTGTCGCATTTAAGCGACACATTATCAGAGGTCTTGTTGGCAAAGATGCTGTTTTTTTATACTGATTGAATCATCGTTGCCTTCGTATATTAAAGATTTTTTTCGATTTTTACAAACATAAGTTAATAACTTACCTCATCTTCCTTATCAAGATCTGCTGGACGCTTTTTAGTCCGGACCTTCCAATGAATGTTTAGGTATTTGGTTGGCTTTAACGAGAGCATCAACCATAAGGATACCAAAAACTTTGTAAAATGATATCGAGGTCATTGCCGTGGGTATTGACTCGTATGCTTGTGCTGATTAACTTTTGTCCCTTAACTGCTGATTCACAATAAATTGTAGTTAACAAACTACAATATGTCGCATTTTAACCCATTTTCATCCAAGTGCCATAAATATACACCACCGAACCCCCAAAAGTGGTGAAAGTTCTACGAAACATTACAACCCGATCATCAGTATAAATGCCCGTGTCATTCGTCATGCCACGCGTTTAACTGACTAAAAACCAAATCAAAAAGTCATGAAAAAATCTACCAAATTGGAATTAATTGGATTTGTAATTCCATGGATTATTGTCCTTATCTCAAGCCTTGGAGCTAAAGGACAATCTGTTTCCATTACAACAAGTGGAGCTTTAATTGAAAACTTTAATGGCTTCACCGGCAGTGCATCTCCTGCGAATTGGAATATACAAGGTACAGGTAACAGTGGAACAACCTGGAGAGGCACAGATCAAATAAATGGTACATCAGCAGGTTGGTATGGAAACGCAAACATGTCTTTCTTGGGTTCGAATCAAGGAACAAATGCCAACGCGACATGGGTTTTGCAAAATAATACCGGAACAAATATCACTGGATTTACAATATCATTTAATGCTAGAATGTGGAGATCGGGGTCAGCTTCCCCTAGTGTTTCGGTATCTTGGTCAAGCAATTCCTCGATCACAAACCCTAACCAAGGAGCATTAACCAATTCCCTAACTTCGCTAGGTTTTAGTGATGCCACTGCTAGCATCTCTACCGGTACCTCAAGAACACAAACCATTTCCGGGCAAACAATTGCAAATGGCCAATACATTTTTATAAGATTTATTCACACCGGCGGGGCTAATAGTGATAATCTAGGTTGGGATGACATTTCCTTTACACCAACTCTAGCCCCAGCACTGGTGTTGCAAAATCCAGCAAACACTGTTTCTAGCGCTAACATTTGCACTTCTACAACCAATTCCATAATTCATAAATTCAAAATTTCTGGGATTGGAGGCGGAGGAACACTTACAAATTTCTCATTCACTACAACCGGAACATATACTACTCAAGATGTTTCAAATTTTAAGATTTGGCATAACACAATTGATGACTTTTCCACTGCTTCATTGTTGGCAACCCAAAGCAGTCCAGGAACTGCAGGAAATCAAACATTTTCAGCCTTCAACTCATCATTTGGAAACACCACAAAATATTTTTGGATTACAACTGATGTAGCTTCAAATGCAACTAATAATAGAACGATTGCAGTTAGTGCCTCAACATCAACAAATATGACAACCACAGCAATCAGGTCAGGAACGGCCAATGCAAGTGGGACAGCCACCATTAAATCCAACCCAACAGCTGCAAATGCAGGAAGCGACATTTCCGTTTGTGGTTCAGCAGCGACATTGGCGGCAAACTCACCTGCAGTTGGAACGGGTACTTGGACGGTCATTTCGGGAACTGCAACTTTTACAAACGTAAACAGCCCTATTTCTAGTGTCTCAGGTCTTTCAGTTGGAACTAACACACTTAGATGGACAATATCAAACAGTCCTTGTACATCTTCATTTGATGATGTTACATTAACATCATATGCAACGCCTATCATAACTGTAACTGCCACAGCCAACTCCATTTGCCCGGGAGAAAGCAGTGTTTTAACAGCGTCCGGTGGAAGCTCATATACTTGGACTCCAACTACCAATCCTATCACAGGAGCAAGTGTAACAGTAAACCCTAGCACAAGTACAACATACTCCGTAACAGGAACTGACCAAAACTCTTGCACATCGACCGCACAAACAACAATCTCAGTTAATCAAGGTCCAACAATCCCTACTATCTCTGCCAGTTCAAATACCATTTGCGGTGGAAGTACTGTAGCACTAAGTGCAACAGCAAGCACTTCAGCAACTTCTAGCCAATCCTATTCTACCTCTATTGGTGATACGGCACTTTTTTATCCTGGAGGAACTAGCACTTCCGGTAATGCAAACAACTATCCCTGGTACATAACTGTTAGTGGATTGCCTTCATCAGGTGTAACGGTAAGCAGTGTTGCAATAAATTCATTAAGCCATGCTGAACCTATTGACTTGGACATAATTCTGCAATCGCCAACTGGCACAAATGTGGTTTTGATGTCTGACGTAGGTGGAACTGCCACCGTAACAAATCAAAATATCACATTCAGCGATGGAGGAACAGCCATATCGGCGTCTTTAGCCTTAGTAACTGGAACCTATAGTCCCACCAACTCAGGGTCAACAGACACTTGGATTTCTCCAGGACCTGGAAGTATTACGCAGGCAAGTCCTACATTGAGTAGTTTCAATGGAAACATGAATGGCGAATGGAAATTATTTGTAGTTGATGATTTAAATAACAATACTGGTAAAGCACTGGGATGGTCTATTACGTTTTCAGCCCCCAATAATATAACCTACACTTGGTCACCTAGCACGGGATTGAGCTCTACCACAGGAGCAAGTGTAATTGCATCACCAAGCACTAATCAAACATACACCGTAACAGTTAACGACGGGGCCAGTGCATGTAATCCATCATCTACTGTGACTGTGACTGTCAATGGAACTGCCCCTTCCATCCCAACAAATGTTTCCGCAACTTCCGCAACAACCATAAACATTGGTGGCACGGTTAGTTTTACCGCTGATGGAAATGGAAATACCATAAACTGGTACAATCAAGCAGAAGGCGGAAGCATCATCGGATCCGGAAACACCTATACCACATCAGCACAATGTACACCTGGAACATTTACTGTTTACGCCGAAAGTAGCGACGGAACTTGTTCCAGCAGTCGAATCGGAGTGAACTACACTGTACGAAATTTGATTTCATCTGACCCCAATAATGGGTTGATTTGTACTTCAGGTGGTAGTGCCACACTCTCTGCAAATGTTAACAACGGCTCGAATTTTTCGTGGACTCCGTCAGCAACCTTAACCTCATCAAACACACAAGTAACTACAGCAACCCCCAGCACCACCACTACATATAATCTAAGTTGTTCAGTTGTGGGTTGCGGAACAGTAACATCATCTTATAACGTCGGTATCATCGCCGGAGCTAACTTCACGCCAACTGCCACTCCAAGTACTGTATGTGCTGGATCAACGGTATCATTGAGCTCCAACCTGAACTCCTCTGGTTTCGACACCCTATCAATTAGCGTTTCAATGTCAACAGCTCCAGGAAGTGCCACCGTTTTGGCAAACGCCGGTACTGCGAATGTGCCACCTCGTTCCTGCGTTTACTGTCCATTAGACGATGCTGGCTGGAGCAATATTCCGATTGGCTTCGAATACAACTTCTTTGGCAACAGCTATAGCACACTAAATCTTGGAACAAACGGTTTAATTCAATTTGGGACATATAACGGTTCAGCAAATGGTGGACTAGGTGACTTTGCCTTTGCAAATGCATTACCGAACCTATCAGAACCATTAAATACGATTGCAGCGGCAGCAATTGACCTGAATGCAACTACAGGATCTATCAAATATTGGACTGAAGGAATTGCGCCTACCCGAACCTGTATAATAGAATGGAATCTTGTGCCTGGATATAATTCGACAGCAACCTTTAATACCGCACAAATTAAAATCTTTGAAACCACCGGTATCGTTGAAACGCACATTCAAAGGTCGGATGTATCAGGAACCAGAGTTGTTGGTCTACAAAATGCCGATGCTTCCATTGGTAAGACAGCCTATTCATCAGCAACAACCATTCTAGCTCCTGGCCGTGCTTGGCGATTCATTCCAGGCGTCAATTACACCTTCCAATGGTTAGAGTCGGGCTCACCCATAAGTGGTGCCAATAGCTCTACATATAGTTTGACTACAAGCAGCACACCTGGAGCCATCTCATACAGTGTAAATGCAACAAATCCGATGACCGGTTGCGTTGTTACAAAAAGTGTTAGTGTTACAAAAAATGAGGTTCCTGCTGCACCAGCAGCAACTTCTAGCATCACATATTGTCAAAACGCAACGGCAACGGCTTTAAGTGCAACAGCAGGAAGCGGAAACACACTTAATTGGTACAACGTACCTACTGGAGGGACACCATCTTTAACGGCACCAACTCCTAATACCTCATCTGCTGGAACAACTACATACTATGTGAGTCAAAAATCGGCTAGCAATTGTGAAAGTGAGCGCACCGCAATTACTGTAACGGTTAACGCTGCACCATCCACTCCTTCGGTAACAACGCCTGTCACCTATTGTCAGAATGCACTGGCATCGGCACTTTCTGCCACTCCTTCCGCAGGCAACTCTCTTTTGTGGTATACTGTAGCATCAGGCGGTACCGGTAACTCAACCGCAATAACACCATCAACGGCCAACGCAGGAAACACCAACTATTATGTGAGCCAAGTCAGCGGCACCAACAGCTGCGAGAGCCAGCGTGCTACAATCGCAGTAACAGTAAATGCCACACCTGCTGCACCTACGGCAACAACACCTGTTACTTATTGTCAAGATGCAACAGCAAGCCCATTGACAGCTACCGGTTCAAACCTTGCTTGGTTTTCCACTCCAACCGGAGGCTCAACCATGGGGGCTTCTCCAACACCATCAACTGGCACATCGGGCACCACCAACTATTATGTATCACAAACGGTGTCTAATTGTACTAGTACAAGGACCCTGGTTCAAGTGGTGGTGAATCCAAATTTGACTCCGGATGTAGCTGTTTCCGCATCTTCCACATCGGCATGTAGCGGTGGTAGCATCACCTTCACAGCCACACCAACCAATGGTGGCGCAACGCCAACATATCAATGGTACCTGAATGGAACCGCCTTGACTGGTGAAACCGCTTCCAGTTATGTGCTTTCCACTCCCAATTCAGGTGATCAGATTTATGTAACCATGGTTTCTAACGCTACAGGTTGTTTGTCAACCTCGAATGCAACTGGAAACACGATTACTCTAACCAGCTCCGCTTCCACACCTACAGTAAGTATCGCATCCAATACCGCCACTACTATCTGTCCAGGAACAAGCGTAAGCTTCAGCGTGAACAGCTCTTCCAATATGGGAGCTTCTCCAACCTACCAATGGTATTTGAACGGATTCGCTGTAAGTGGAGCAACAAACGACACATATGTTAATGCGTCCTTGAATAGCAACGATCAAGTTTCCTTGATAATGACATCCAGCTTGTCGGGAGCCTGTTTGACTACCAGCAATGCCACCAGTTCGGCGATCACTTTCACTGTAAATGCGGCTACCACTATTGCCACCCAACCTAGTGCACAAGGTGTATGTTCAGGTTCAAGTGCTACCTTTAGCGTTGTTGGAGCAGGTACAGGAACCTTGACTTACCAATGGAGAAAAAATGGCACCAATATCACTGGAAATGCAACTGCTATTACCGCCAATTTGACATTAGGGGCTGTTGTAGCCGGTGATGTAGCCAACTATTCGGTTGTTGTTGGAGGAACCTGTGGCACGGCCACATCCAACAATGCAGCATTGTCGTTGAACACTGCTACAAGCATCAGCACACAGCCTGCAGCCGTTACCCAATGTTCAGGAACCAGCGCTACATTCAGTGTGGTTGCCAATGGCCAAGGTGCATTGAGTTACCAATGGAGGAAAGCAGGTGTTAACATCTCCGGAGCCAATTCAGCATCCTACACCATCAACCCGATAGCCTCAGGCGATGCGGCTGCATATTCAGTTGCCGTAACCGGTGGTTGTGGAACCATCAACTCTTCATCAGCCAACTTGACTGTCAATCCGGCTACTGCAATCGCTACACAGCCTGTTGCTTCCACACTTTGCGCAGGTAATACTGCTAACTTCTCTGTAGCAGCAACTGGACAAGCGCCCATCACCTACCAATGGAGCAAAGATGGAGCCAATATAAGCGGTGCAACTTCCTCTACCTACTCCATAGCATCTGCGCAAGCGGCCAATGGTGGTCAATACACCGTGACCGTATCGGGTGGTTGTGGATCTGTAACATCCAACCAGGCCTTGTTGACCGTTAATGTAGCTCCAACGGTTTCAACTCAACCAACAGCGGCAGCATCGTGTGATGGCACTCCTGCCACATTCAGTGTAGCCGCCGCAGGTAGTGGAACATTGGCATACCAATGGAAATTCGGTGGTGTTAACATCAGCGGAGCTACCAACAGCTCCTATACAATCCCTGCCGTGAATACCAGTAATGCCGGATCCTACTCAGTTAGTATCACTGGAACCTGTGGCTCGGTTAACTCCTCAGCAGCATTGCTCACAGTGAATGCCAATCCATCTACCCCGAGCATCACCAACACGGGTTCATTGGCAATTTGCCAAGGAAACACGGTACAATTGAACGCTCCAATGGCAACCACCTGGTTGTGGAGCAACGGTGAGACCACTCAAAATATCACAACCGGAACAGCAGGTAACTATTCTGTCATTGTCAGTAACGCAAATGGTTGTACCGCTACTTCTGCGGCACAAACTGTAACCGTTTATTCATTGCCTTCGCCTGCCATCACAGGAACCACAACAGCATGCGGAACCGTATCGTTGACCGCGTCAGGCGGAACCAGTTATGCATGGAATACCGGCAACAGCGCAACAACTGCTGCCAACAACTTCACTACTGTAGGATCTTATACCGTTACCGTAACCGCTACCAACTCCAATGGATGTACATCCAATGCCTCACAAGCTATTACGGTAAACGAAGTACCATCCAACACCATCACATTCGGTGGCCCAAGTGCGATTTGTAGTGGTGCATCCACCAGCATCTCGGTTCCTTCAGGAGCTAGCTACCTGTGGAGCAACGGTGCAACCACCAATGCCATCACAGTGACCACTGCCGGCACATACACAGTTACAGCAACCAGTGGTGCCGGTTGTACGAGCACATCATCACAAGCGGTAGTTGCATTAACCAACCCAGTTGCTGCAGTAAGTTCTTCAGCTCCGAACATGACATGTACAATCAATAGTGTCAGCTTTACGGCAACGGGTGGTAACACCTATGCATGGAGTACCGGCGCAACCACATCGGGCATTAGTACATCAACAGTTGGCATGTATACGGTAACCGTTACAAATGCCAATGGATGTACCGACTCCGAACAGATATATGTTGGTAGCAATACCCAGGCGCCTTTGGTATCCATAACTACCAATAGGCCTCAACTTACCTGCAACCATACCTATTCAACCTTGAATGCAACTGCCTCTGGACAAGGATTACTAACCTACCTGTGGAACAATGGCTCCACCAACTCGACCCGTACTGTTGGTGTTGCAGGTACTTACACCGTAACCGTTACTGACGGCGCTAACGGTTGTACATCCACTACTTCTTACAACTTAACATCCAACACCACTCCTCCTACTCCTTCCATCAGCTCATCTGTTGCCGCTTTGACTTGTGCTACAACTAGTGCACAACTAACCGCATCAGGTGCTAATAGCTACGCTTGGAGCACTGGAGCAACCGGATCAAATTTGAATACCACCACTGCGGGAACCTACACTGTGACTGCAACCGGTTCAAATGGATGTACCGCCACAACAACTTACACATTGGCAAGCAACACCACTGCACCATCGAATACAGTAACCGCAAGCGCAGCCGCGTTCGATTGCAACACCAACTCAATTACGCTCACAGCTCCTGTTTCATCCGCTTACGCTTGGAGCAATGGAAGCACTGCTTCGAGTATCAATGTTACTTCAGCCGGCACCTATAGCGTTACCGTTACCGGATCGAACGGATGTACCTCAGTAGGGACTTCAACTGTCAACAACAACTTTACAACTCCTACTGTATCAATAACTGCAAATACAGCATCGCTTAACTGTAGCACCAATAGCGTGATTTTGACTGCAACCGGAGGAACAAGCTATCTATGGAATACTGGTGCCACATCCGCACAAACCACTGTATCTGCTGCGGGTAATTATACCGTAACTGTAACCGGAACCAACGGCTGTACATATTCGCGCAACTACATCGTGGTCAACAACAATACCGCACCTACGGCGAACATCACTGCATCCGGCTCAACAACCTTCTGTGCTGGTGGCAGTGTGACTTTGACCGCTTCTCCTTCCAACTCATATCTGTGGAGCAACGGAGCAACAACTCAATCAATTACCGCAACCACTTCAGGCAACTACACCGTTCAAGTTACTGGATCGAATGGATGTACTGCAAACAGCAATGCAACAACCGTAACAGTGAACTCTTCTCCAACTGCAGCAGACGCTGGAGCTGACTTGACCGTCTTCTCTCCCACCTACACTTTGGCTGGTAACAACCCATCTTCGGGAACCGGAACCTGGTCTATGGTGAACTTCGGTGGAACCTTGAGCAACGCCAATCTGGCTTCAGCCGTGGTAAGCGGATTGAATGCAGGTGAGAACAAATTGGTATGGACTATTTCAAATGGAACTTGTACACCATCCCGCGATACGGTGATTGTTACTTACGATGACGGTTGCGGTTCAATTGCACCAGTAGCCATCAACGCCACGGCAAATTCGATTTGCCCTGGCCAAAGTGTAACCCTATCCTTGAACGGAGGAACATTGGGTGCAGGTGCCACTTGGAAATGGTTCAAAGGCGGCTGTGGCTCCAACCAGATTGGAAGCGGAAGCAGCATCGTGGTAACACCTAGCACTACTTCCACATTTTATGTACGCGCCTCAGGAAATTGCGGAACCACCACTTGTATTCCAATTACCATCACTGTAAACAATGCATCGGTACCAAGTCCAATAACCGGCACTCCATTGTGTCCTAATGTAGGAACCACCACATTCACAGTTGATCCAATCCCCGGCGCCACCTTTAACTGGCAGCTACCTACCACCATGACCGCTGTAAGTGGACAAGGCAGTAACTCAATCACAGTAAATGCTACTGGTGGCGGCAGGATTTGCTTGACCAGCACTAACAGCTGCGGTCTTACCAGCACCAGCCGCTGTCAGACCATTGTAAGCAATGTTCCCGATCGCCCAAGTGTAATATCAGGTCCAACACAAGTATGTCCAGGCACCGCCATTGCAACATATTCGGTTAACAATGTAGGTGGTTTGACTTATAACTGGACACTTCCTACTGGCATCACAATTATCGCTGGTCAGAATACCAATTCTATCACCGTCGACTTCGGTTCCAATTTCTCGGCAGGATATGTAAGTGTTTCTGCAACCAATTCAACTTGCAGCACACCCGGACCGTTAAGAAACATGTGGGTTTCGAGAGATGTTCCTCCTCAGCCTAGCAGCATCACAGGAACGAATCCGGTTTGTCCTGGATCAACTGGCGTTACCTATTCGGTTCCTGCCATTAGCAATGCCTCATTTAACTGGACATTGCCAGCAGGAATGACCTTGCTAAGCGGTCAAGGAACGAATTCCATTACTGTGGATGTAGCTTCAAACTTCGTTCAATCGAATTTATCCGTATCTGCAAACAATACCAGCTGTGCCGTAAATGGAACTGCCCGTACAACCACCGTTTATGGAGCATTACCGACAATACCTAGCCCCGTATCTGGACCAAGCGCTATTTGTCCGAACAACAGCACGGTAACCTTCACAACAAACAGCGTAGCTGGAAACACTTACAACTGGATTTTACCTGCAGGCATGACTATTGCATCCGGTAGTGGCACCAATAGCATTACTGTGAATGTGGCTCCAACCTATTCTCAAGGTTGGGTTAAAGTAACCACAACAGCTCCAGGATGTGCGAGCTCTAGCCCAATTCGTTACCATTGGACTGTTAAGGATGTAGTACCAAGTCCAGGAGTCATTACTGGAGATGCCAAGATTTGTCCCGGAACCAGTGGCGCTGTTTACAGTGTACCTAACGATCCAACATTGACTTACCAGTGGAATCTTCCAGCAGGTGTAACCATCGCATCCGGATCAGGATCAAACAGCATCACAGTCAGTGCTTCAGCCTCCTTTACCCAAGGTTGGGTAGATGTAACTGCAACACGCGCAGCATGTAATGTCCCTGGACCATCAAGCAACAAATGGGTGGAGCGCAATGTACCCGACATGCCCGGTTTTGTAAGTGGCGATTCACTGGTAACTCCAGGATCCAATGGCATTACATATTCAGTACCTCAAGATTCAGGTGTTGCTTACACTTGGACCATGCCAACCGGAATGACAGTTGCTTCGGGACAAGGAACGAATTCCATCACTGTGAATGTTGCCAGCAACTTCATTCAAGGTAATATTCAAGTAACCGGAAGCTTCACCAATTGCCCTGCACCAAGCTATATCAGATCCTTCTTTGTGGAGCGAAACATCCCTGCAGTTCCTGATCCAATTGCTGGTCCTGCTGTGGTTTGTCCAAATGCAACTGGCGTGATATACTCTACTACTGGAACACCGGGCGTGAATTATTTGTGGACAGTGCCTACTGGAATGACCATCACTTCCGGACAAGGCTTGAATCAGATATCAGTTAATATCGGAACCTCTTTCATTCAAGGAAATGTGCAAGTGACAGCATATTACGCTGGTGATACGGCCAACCAAAGCTACCCAACCATCAAATGGGTGACCAAGGATGCTCCTCCAACACCTTCGACCATTTCAGGACTAACAACTGTGTGCGGCAACTCAACAAACTTGGTTTACAGTGTAACGGCCATAGCTAATGCAACATTCAATTGGACTGTACCAACTGGTTTGACTCTAGTTTCAGGTCAAGGAACCAATTCCATCACTGTGAATTCAACTAGCAGTTTCATACAAGGTTTGATGACGGTTACCGCAAGCAGTGCTACTTGTCCTGGATCTTCAAGTAACCAGCAGAGCATTACCATTGTCAAGAATGCGCCAGCCACTCCAGCAGGTATAAGCGGTCCGAATCAAATTTGCCCAGGAACACCTGCTACATATAGTGTTGTAAATCCTGTTGCTGGAAACATTTATAATTGGACCATGCCAAGCGGTGTAACTATTACTTCGGGTGCGGGTACCAATACGGTTACCGTAAATGCCGCCAGCAACTTCGGACAAGGTAACATTTGGTTGTCGGCTTCACTTCCAGCTTGCAGCACATCATCAAGCAATGCTGTTTCCAAACTCATTTCAAAAGATGCTCCTGCAACGCCAAGTACCATTTCTGGTCCCGCGTTGGTATGTCCTGGTTCAACCGGAATCGTCTACTCAGTAACGAACACACCCGGTGTTACATACAATTGGACGATGCCGTCTGGAATGACAATCACCTCTGGAGCAGGAACGAACTCCATCACTGTTACTGCAGCCAGCAATTTTGGTCAAGGAAACATCTGGGTTTCGGGATCCAATCCAACCTGCTTGAATGCAACCAGTCAAGCTACGAGTCGACTGATTGCACGGGATGTACCTGCGGCACCGTCGACTATTAGTGGACCCGGAACGGTTTGCCCGAATACTACTGGACATGTTTACTCTGTTACAGCAGTTACAGGTATCACCTACAATTGGACGATGCCAACAGGCCTAACCATTGTGAGCGGACAAGGAACAAATAGTATTGTCGTAGATGCTACATCTACTTGGAGCCAAGGAAACATAAGTGTTACTGCTACCAATAGTACATGTGGTGTAGCCAGCAATGCAACTACCAGACTAATTAACAAGTCGGGTTGCAGAATGGCTGACCAGCAGATTGAAAACAAAATCGATGTAGTATTCACTGCGTTCCCGATTCCTGCCCACGAAGAAGTTATTGTCAAGTTTGAAACTGAAGATGAAGCAGAATATCGAATGGAGCTTTACGACATAAAAGGAACTCTTGTAAAGACAAGAAGTGAGATGTCTACACCAGGCAAAAACCTAATGGTAATGGATGTTAGAAGTCTTATGAGTGGTATCTACATGATGCGCATAAACGGATCAAACGGCCATCAAGGAAATGTTCGAATAGTGGTACAGTAAACTAACGAAAATGACTACAAAAAGGGGGGCGACAATTCTGTCGCCCCCCTTTTTGTAGTTTTACTTCTGAAAAGATTATTTGGAGAAGTACAATCTTGTAATGAAGATACCGTTTCCATCATCCTTACCGGCATCAGACTCTACTCCGCTGGCAATGTGAACCAGCTTCCACCCAGCCTTTGTCATTTCATTCATTTTTGCAGCAATGATGGCATCGTTGGCTGCAATGTTACCGAAATTGATTCCAGCAAGAGAGAAGAAGTTGAGCAACTTGGTTTCTTTCAAATTCTCACCTTCTTTCTTCAAATCTCCACGCTTAACATCTCCTTGTTTTGATTTTCCCTCTTCACGCTCAGTGGTGATGGCAGCGATATCAATGGCACCTTGGTTCTCGATTAGTCGAGAACGACCCATACCTCCAGGTACAATTGACTCAACAATAGTAATTACTTTAAACTCCTGTGCGAGCGACAAGGCGGCGGTGGAACATACGATAAGTGCAGTAAGCAGTACTTTTTTCATTTTGGTTTAGGATTGATTAAGATTGTTATAATTGATTATGATTTCAAAACTATGGATAAAAAAGCGAAATATGGGTTCGGCTTAAGCACACACCAGATAATCATCCAACTTATATGTTTAATTTCCAACAAATTGAACTGTGTCAAACAAAGATTAACTTTACAATTTGTTTTTATATGATAGTAGGTATAGGTATTGATTTGATAGATGTTGCCAGGATTGAAAAACTTATTGTAGAATCCAGCGGATTCAAAGAGCGGGTATTTTCTCCAACAGAAATCGACTACTGTGATTCAGGTAAAAACCGCTTTGAAAGGTATGCAGCCCGGTTTGCTGCAAAAGAGGCATTTGCCAAGGCAACTGGTTTGGGCATTTTCGGTAGCATATCCATGAATGAGGTGTTTGTTATTCATCAAAGCGATGGAAAACCAGAACTTCAGTTTTCAACCAAGGCCAAATCCATTTTGGATCAAATAGGGATCGATAAAATACATCTTTCCCTATCTCATTCCGATCACTCGGCAATTGCTACAGTGGTACTTGAAAAAATGTAGTATTTGAATTACAAACTCGATTTGGTGGGGAGTAAATCAAACTATGTTACTGATATTCAAATATATAAATCGGTCTATTTATCCATTTTTTCGCATTACTAAATCTTCACAAACCATTGATTTCCAACATATATTTTTTGTAATTATGCAGTAGGATAGTTCCCATCTATCCAACTCATAAATTCTAACCTAACTTCGTAAGCTCAAGGGGTTTATGAATAAATTTTACATTTTTTTTGTAAGTAAAATCGGAGTTATCTTGTGGTGCCTTCGAAAATGTGACTTTTCATTTTTAAAGTTCTCTTTTCTTGTTTTTGGGGTTTTGGCATCCACTCATTCCCAATCACAAGTATTGGATGCGCTGCCAACATCATATTCTGCATTCGGATTACGAACACTTCGCACCGCACACACAACTTCATTCATACCTCCGACATACCCTGCTGTGGCCGGATCATCGTATATTCCAACTACGGTTAATGGTGCTGCTATTCGAGTAAGAAGGAGCTCGGATGACGCCCTACAAGATGTCGGTATGTTGGCGAATGGCCAGTTAGACCAAGCGTTTTTGCTGAATTTTATTGGTGGTCCAAATTATATAACCTTTTCTGAAGACTTAACCTCATCAACTTGGAGTAAAGTAGGTGGCACCATAAGTGCCAATGCACAATTCGCTCCGAATGGCTCTAACACAGCCGATGTGTTTTTAGAAACCACACCAAGTAACGAGCACTTCGTTGATTTCAACTATACGACCCCAACCACATCAACCGCTTATATTTTCAGCGCTTGGGTAAAACCGATCAACCACACCAACAGGCAATTTGTACTCCGTGGTGTATTCGTGAATGGAATGCACAGTTCGTTTATTGTTATGGATCTCAACACAGGAACCATTGTATCTAACAACGGTGGCCTGTGGAGCAATACAACCATAACTCCTGCTGCAAACGGTTTTTACCTTATCAGAGGCACTTACACCACTCCATCATCCATTCCTACATTAAACGATCTCATTTTTCGATTACAACATTTCGAGGCCAATCCTCAAGCCAATATCTATGCAGGCAGCACAACAGTCGGCACTGCCATTTGGGGATGCCAGCTACAGCCAGGGCCCAATGCTTTAGGATATACACCGACATCGAATACAGCCCAATTTACAGTGCCCGACGGATTCGTCCAAACTTGGTATGACCAGTCGGGATCAAATCGACATCTGACACAAACAAATCTAAGCAACCAACCGCTAATCGTGAGCCAAGGGGTGTTGCAAACATCTCAAAACGGAAAACCAACCGTCGTATTTCAAGGAAACGGTGGATATGTCACATCGACCTTTCTGACAAATGCCTCTGGGTCGTTCAGCGCTACCAATTCCACACTCAATATGGTTGCCCGATGGAATAGCATAAACGGAGCAGGCAATTCCGATATGCCATTTGGTATTGGAGTTATCAATGATGTTAGAAGAGGTAGAAATTTCCTTCGTTCAGGTAACATGCAACTTGCCTACAATGGCAACTCGAATAACATCGCTTCCACAAATCTATTGGTGGATACCATCGGTAACCATCGCATTTTTTCAGCCAATCAAAATGGAACTGCTTTAATCCTTTCGGAAGATGGAATTGAAAACAATCTAATTCTACCAGCAACTGTTTTGACTCCGTGCGTAGGTATTGGAATGGGACAACCCAACAACCCAACCTCAACTGCGGATCATCTCAGCTCGATATCCATATCTGAGGGTATTGTATTTCCGGTATCTCTAACCGCCAATGAAAGCCGAATTCTGAATTGTGATCAGAGCATCTACTACGGAATCAATACCAATCTCCCTGGCCTGGGCATTTACGTTACCACCGTTCCAGTTACAAATTCATGCCAACTCGCATCAGAACAAGTATACTGGAACAACAGCACACTTTCGAAAGTAACCAATACCAATGGCGAATTGGTGAAAACCACTACATCCGTTTGGGATGGTGGTGGTGCATCCATGAATTTGGTGCATGACAATGGATACCTACAGTTCAGAGCCATTGAAACGAATCGATCTCGCATTTTGGGACTTAACCAAACATTTACTGGCGTCTCTAACCTGAACATCCAGTACGGAATCTGGCTTCAAAATAATGGACTCATCGGTATTTACGAATCGGGGAACTTGGTAGGCAATAATTTCGGAACCTATGCGGCCAACGATACTTTCAAAGTAGCAGTGGAGTCGGGAGTGATCAAATATTATCGCAACGGACGGATGTTCCATACCAGCACCGCAGCCTCTCCAACACTTCCACTATTAGCCGTAGCTGCTTTGCAAGATATTGGAGCAACTGCCTCCCAGGTTCGTATTGTCAATCTTACGAATGGTACATTTAACGCCGTTGCATTGAACGCAGGATCCAATGCAGTATATCAGTGGAAACGCAATGGCACCAATACGGCCACCAACACCAGTACACCACCTCCCTTCGTAACCAACGCCAACGATTCGATCAGATGCGAGCTGACCCTTAGCGATTGTGCCACCGGTATCATCTCATCCAATACCATTCAAATCCTAAATGTATCCCAGAACCCATCCACTGAATTTTACATCACTAGTGGAAGCGACACGGCCGGATGCAAACTTGCTCGTGAGCAGGTACGATGGAAATTCACTAATCTCAACAATGCGGCACGATTAATCACATCGGGTAATAATGCCAGCAAGGCTCTAACCAATGCATGGGACGCATCAGCACTATCCAACAATCTTGTCCATGCTGGAGGATACATGGAATTCACGGTTCCACAAAATAACCGAACTGTAGCGGTTGGACTAACTCCATCTTATACCGGACCTTCTGTTAACAATATCCCTTATGCAGTTTATCTGAACAATTCCGGAGTTTTGCAAGTATTTGAATCGGGAGTGTCCCGTGGTGTTTTCGGAAACTATGTTGCTAACGATGTATTCCGTATCGGCTGGGTGGGGAATGAAATCCGCTACTACAAAAACCAGATCCTTTTTTACACAAGCACCCTTGCTCCCACTATATCTATGTCGGTGCAAGCCGCACTCTATGAAATCGGAGCAGCTGCCAACAATGTGCATGTTGGTAATCCATCCACAGGGGTATTCACTGCGCATGTGATCAATGGAAACGGGACATACAATTTTAGCTGGGTACTCAATGGCACCATCGTTCAAAGCGGCCCTTCAAGCACTTATACAAATACCAACCTCACATCAGGCAACACCCTTGTTTGTAATCTCGCTTACAGCGGATGTTTCTCAGGACCGTTGGTATCCAACACCATCACCATTGAAAACAAAGCACCGGATCCCGACCTCAAGCTATGGATTACTGCAATAAAAAATCCAAATGGGTGCTTCAAGGCCAATGAGCAAGTGGTTTGGCGACATCTAGGTCTGGAAAACCGGGAAAGAACTCAATTCAACGGCAACTCAGTTACCAAAACAACCGTAGCAGGCTGGAATGCGGCAGCCATGTCGCATAATACCATCCAGAACCAAGGCTATGTGGAGTTCACCGCCACAGAGATCAACAAATCCAGAATCGGTGGACTGCAAAACGGATATGCGGGCAATAACTACATCAATGTCCAGTATGCTCTAAACTTAAGAAGCAACGCTACAATAGAGATTTTTGAAAGTGGTGTATCTAGAGGTAGTTTTGGTACTTATGCCTCAGGTGACACGCTACGCATCGGTATCGAAAACAATGTGGTGCGATATTACAGAAATGGCTACCTGTTATACAGCAGTCCCGTTCCACCACCTGCTACCATGCAATTCATTGCCGTTTTGAGCGACATAGGTTCTACCATAACCAACGCACGGGTTTTGAATTTCACGAACGGGGATTTTCAAGTAAACTCTTTGAATAGCGGCCTTCCTAGCTATGACTGGAAGCTCAACAATATTTCTACCGGAGTCAGTTCTACCACCTACTCAAACACTGGATTATCAACGGGAGATATCATAAGGTGTGACATGACCTTGTCAGGATGTTTGACAAACACCATTCCCTCAAACACCATTGCCATTCTAGATCCACTTCCACCACCCTCACTCGGATTCCACATTCAAGTTAATTCCAACGCATCAGGTTGTTTACTAGGTGGCGAAGAGGTAAAATGGCGCATCAACAGCCAAGAAAACGCTGCTAGATTGAGTGTAAACGCAAACAGTCTTAGAAAAACAACATTGGCAGGATGGAATGCTGGATCCATCGGATTCAACACGGTTTCCAACAATTCCTATTTGGAATTCATCGCATCCGAAACAAACACCAATCGCGTAGCAGGATTAAGTGACTTATACTATGGCACCGCCATTTCCGCCGTTCAATATGGCATATACTTGTTCAACAATGCAACCTTTGCTGTTTACGAGTCTGGTAACAACAGGGGGTCATTTGGAAACTATGCTTCGGGTGACACTTTTGCCGTTTCGCTTGAATCTAATGTGATTCACTATTATAAAAATGGCATCAAATTCTATACAAGTTTGGTGTTGCCAACCGGAGGCTTGTACCCAAAGGCTGTACTCAATGAGATAAATGCCACGGTAACAGATGCTGTAATATGGAAAAGAACAACGGGAAGCTATTCCGCTGTAGTCGCAAACGGAACACCAGGCTATACATTGGATTGGCATTTGAATAATTCATCAACCGGCATTACAACATCTAATTACACATACAACACAGCCCAACCCGGAGATAGTATCCGATGCTTTCTAACCCCGACTGGTTGCTTGAACCAACAAATCCCTTCAAATAAAATCCGGTTCCGACTGCTAGAACCAAATCGTTCTATTGGATTTTTCATTGAAGGGGTGTTCAACCAATCTGGTTGCGCACTTGCTGTTGAGAATGTGGTATGGCGTTTTACACGATTCAATGATGAACAAAGGATATTGCGAAATGGAAACTCCATTTCAAAAATATTCTCAGCGGGTTGGGACATGGGTGCTGCATCGTACAACACCGTCAAAAATGGCGGATATCTGCAATTCACCGCCAGTGAAACCACCACTGCGCGTATGGCAGGACTGAGCGCCACTTATGGCGGCTCTGGATATGGCACCATTCAATTTGCATTCTACCTTCAAGCCGGTGGTGTGTTGGGTATATACGAGTCAGGTGCCAACCGAGGAAACTTCGGCACTTATGCAGTAGGTGATGTATTTCGAATTCAATCAGAGGGAGGACAGGTCCGTTATTATAAAAACGGAACACTACTTTACACAAGTTTGGTGGCGCCTAATATGCCCATGATTGCGCATGCATCCTTAAACAACATAGGATCAACCATCACTAACGCCAAAATCTACAATTCTAATGCTGGCACATTCCAAGCTGCATCCTTTCAATCATCACTGAATCCTATTTACACTTGGAAATTGAATGGTGTGACAGTACAAACAGGCTCAAGTGACACTTACACGAACACCACATTAACCCAAGGAGATACAATCACCTGTGTAATGAATCTAAACGGTTGCCTGTCATCATTCAATTACACATCGAACATCATCGAAATCAACAATGCACCACAGCAGGCACCTGATTTCTGCATTCTAGGAAATGCGACAAATCTGAATTGTAGTGTGGCCAGAGAGGATGTGAAATGGAAACTGAGTGATTTAACTGCAAACATGAGCACCTCAAATGGCAATACTGTGGAAAAAATATCGGGAGCCGCAGCATGGAATGGAGGTGCAGCATCTTGGAATGCAGTTGAAAACAACGGTTTTTTTGAATTCACAGCTGTTGAAACGAATAAGCTGAGGATGGCAGGCTTGAGCTACAATAACACCAATGCGCTGAATACGACCATACAGTTTGCCATTCAATTGCTGGCGGATGGCACATTCGCTGTAATTGAATCAGGAACATCTAGAGGTAATTTCGGCCCATTCAATGGCGGAGATGTCTTTAAGATTGCTATTGTGTCAAATGTGGTTAAGTATTATCGCAATGACAACCTGATATACATAAGCACACTCATACCTATCCTGCCATTGGTTGTAGATGTTTCCATTTTTGACTTAAATGGAACCATTTCAAACGCCACAGTCACCAATCCCAACAACGGTTCATTTTATTCAAACATCATAAGTGCAGGAACCTACCGATGGGAATTGAATGGCCTCGTAGTACAAAACAGCCCATCCTACACTTATACGAATAACAATCTTTCAAACAACGATACCATTGTTTGCGTTCTAACAACCAATCTACCTGGATGCAGCACCCAAGTTGTAAAATCAAATAAAATCATTTACCAGTTTATTCAACCTGCCGGATCGGAGTTTTACATTCAACCAGCAAACAATGGAGGACAGTGCTATAGAAGTGTCGAACAGGTGAAATGGCGCAGTAATAGCATTACCAATAGTGCTATGAATTTAACTGGATTCAATGATTTAGTTAAGGTACAATATAATGCAAACTGGAATGCAGGTGCCGCCTCATGGAACCAAGTTTACAACAACGGCTACTTCGAGTTTACTGCACAGGAAACCAACAAAGCACGAGCCGCAGGCTTGAGTGTCAACAATTCGTCTGGAAATTTCTCTTCTATACAATTCAACATCTACCTTCTCAGCAATGGAACTTTCAATATTTATGAAAGTGGATTGAATCGAGGATCATTTGGAAGTTATACAACAGGAGATGTTTTCAGAATTGCCATTGAGAACAATCTGGTTCGATACTACAAAAACGGAGTGGCCTTTTACACCAGCCAGATCATTCCAACACTCCCCCTAATTGCAGATGCTTCATTTTATGATGTGGGAGCAACCCTAAGGACTCCGAAAATATCCAATTACCACGATGGCACTTTCACGGCAACACCCATCAACAGTGGTGCATCACCATCCTATGTTTGGAAGGTAAACCAGAATGTGGTTCAAACGGGTTTATCCAACAACTACACCAACACTGGATTGAATATTGGAGATACGCTGAGTTGTCTTATGACGACATCAAATACCTCATGCATGCCGTTTCAGATTGGAACCGATACAATAATCATCCAAGCTAGCCAACCGGCTACCTTTGATTTGGCAATAGTTTCAGGAACCGATTCAGCCACCTGCTCCCGTGTTACCGAACCCATCCAATGGAAAAAATCGGATTTATCCAATGACATGGTGATTACGGGACCTGGAGGTGTTCGAAGAATCACCGGAGCCGCATGGGACGGAGGAGCCGCTAGTTGGAATATGGTACATAACAACGGCTACTTTGAATTCACAGCTACAGAAGTGAACAAGGCACGAATGATCGGTCTCAGCACAACCAATACAGGAAGCGGATTCACAGGTATTCAGTTTGCCATTTATCTGAAATCAAATGCCCAGTATGAAATCAGGCAGTCAGGTGCTCAAATAAATGTTGCGTCTCCTGCCTTTGCTACCGGTGATGTATTCCGGATTGCCATCGACAATCAAGTTGTCAGATATTACAAAAATGGAGTGATGGTATATCAAAGCTTGATCACTCCATCGCCCCCACTGATTGTGGATGTTTCTTTTTACGACGGTGGCGGAAGCATCATCAATGCCAAAGTCAACAACCTTAGCAATGGTATTTTCTCTGCAACACAAGTAAACGGAGGGTTGGGTGGCACTTATCGATGGAAGTTAAATGGCACTCAAGTAGCCTCTGGTGTTTCCAGCACATACACAAACCTTAACCTTACAACAGGCGATCAGATCCAATGTGAGTTCATTTCCGGACTTACAGGTTGTTCGCAAGTTTCCCTCGGCTCAAACATCATAACCAGCGAAACCATCGGTCAGCCTGGAACAGATTTTGCCATAACCGCGAATGCAGTACCCTTTGCATGTGCGCAAGCAGTGGAAAATGTAAAATGGAAAAAGGTTGACTTGACACCAAACACGGTAGTTACAGGAATTAACAACCTGCAAAAAACAGCCGACAACTCCCAATGGAATGGCGGTGCTTCATCCTGGAACCGCGTTTCCAACAATGGTGCATTTGAATTCACCGCCTTGGAAACCGACAAGACCCGCATGATCGGTCTAAGTTCTACAAACCTTGGATCCGACCAAACGAGTATCCGATATGGAGTCATGTTGGAAAATACCGGATTGTTCAAAATCTATGAATCAGGTACCTACCGTAACATTTCAGGAAACTATCTGTCAGGGTCTGTATTCCGAATCGCAGTTGAGGCAAATGTGGTGAAATATTATTTCAATGGGTTGCTCCAATACACAAGCACCCTTGCCCCTACTCTTCCATTGATAGCAGATGTTTCCATCTATGAGATCGGAGGAACCGTTGGTAATCCGAAAATATTGAACTATACCAATGGCGTTTTTTCAGCGAATGTATTAGGTGGGGGTGCACAACCCATTTACGAGTGGAGCCTGAATGGTGCAACTGTTCAAACAAGCACATCACTCACTTACACCAATACCAACCTGGTTTCAGGCGATCAACTCAGCTGCGAAATAATCCCCAACTTGGCTGGTTGTATCAATGTGGCTCCAATTGTTTCAAACACTATATACATTGGAACATCCGATCCAGCACAGAGTGAGTTTCATATCAAAGGAGTTGTGAATCCTACAGCCTGCAATATGCTCACTGAATCCATCCAATGGAAAAAATCAGATCTGGTGAATGTGGCAGCTTCAACCAACAATCTGATCAAAACACAATCAGATGGCATCTGGGATGGTGGAGCAGCCTCCTGGAATGCCGTTGCCTTGAATGGTTACTTCCAATTCACTACCGGTGAAAATAACAAAGCAAAAGCAGCAGGTTTGAGCATCACCAACACCGCATCAAGCAACACGACTATCCGCCATGCGTTTGTCATGACAGCTCTGGGTGAATTGCGAATCATGGAGTCAGGAACCGATCGCGGCATTTCAAATACCTATGCACCTGGTGACCTATTGCGAATTAGTATTGAGGTGGTAACTGGAGTAAACCGTGTGCGATTCTATAAAAACAGCTTGCTGTTGTACACATCCACAGTTGCCGTAACCACTCTACCCATGCTTGCAGATGTTTCCATCTACCAGATCGGAGGCACAATACAAAATGCAAGCATATCCAACCTGAATAGTGGAGAAATCACCGCTTCAACCGTCAACATGGGTACACCAACCTTTCAATGGTTGTTGAACGGGACAGTTGTCCAAACCGGTTCTTCTGCAACTTACATCAACCCAAGTTTGACACACAACGATCAGGTAACTTGCGTGGTTACACCAGGTTTGAACGGCTGCAACAACACACAAATCATATCCAACCTAACGGTTTACAATGGCCCGTTTTTAACAATCACAAACCCACCGCCGGCTTGTACGCCTTCAACCGTCAACCTGACTTTGCCTACCGTTACAGCTGGAAGTCCCTCAGATTTGGTTTTGACCTATTGGATGGATGCCGCTGCAACCATTCCATTGACAAACCCAACAATGGCCACCGCTGGCACTTATTACATTAAAGGTGTACGAAGAAGCAATTGTCCTGCAGATATAAAACCCGTCACCGTTACAATCAACACGGCTCCTGCAGCCGATATCACAAGCACCAGTGGCAACCAGATCACCTGCAACAGTACTTCCATACAACTGGATGCTTTAGGAACAGGAAGTTATTTGTGGGACAATGGATCCACTGCATCATCTAGAACAGTCAATTCTGCTGGAACTTATTTAATGACCGTTACAGGAGCCAATGGATGTACCCGTCAAGCGACCTATACCGTATTCCAGAACACAACACCCCCGGTTTCATTCATCAACGGAAACACCTCACCCATTTGCCAGGGCGCTACAGTTACCTTGCAATCGGTACCAACCATATACAACAATGCGATACGCTTTGACGGAATAGCGCAGTACGCTGAACTTGGAGATTACTTCAGCTATCAGGATTTCTCAATCGAGATGTGGCTAAGGCCAGGTTCTGTTCAGACACCATCAGCCACAATCATCGACAATAATCATATTCCAGGAGTGCGTAGTTGGGTAGTACAACAAAATGCAAGCTTGACGAACCAGTACCAATTCACTTGCTTTAACACACAAGGTGCTTCTGCAACCGTATCCTTTACACTTGCCGCCAATTCTTGGCAACATGTTTCATTGGTCAAGTCGCCCAGCGCATTAACCGTATTCATAAATGGCAACCAAACTGCCACTACACCATGGTCATTAGGAGCTATCGCATATGATGGCAGCCAACAGTTAAGATTGGGTAAATGGGGAGGAGGAACAAGGTTCTGGAACGGACAAATGGATGAAGTTCGCTTTTTCAACAAGGATATATCAGCTGCCCGAATTTCCGCAGACATGACGAGTTGGTATGTGCAAAACACGACCAACCTGATCTCCGTTTACAAAATGGACGAGCCAGATAATTCACTGATAATTGCCAATGCCACAAATTATGTTGCCGGCAATGGAACGGTATACGGAGGAGCAAACTTCCTAACATCTGGCATTCCATTATCATCATCATTTACCTATGCTTGGAATCCTAGTGGCAATACCAGTAGTTCAATCAGTTTCATTCCAACAGGAACTATTGTTTACAGCGCTTTGGTGACAGGAACCAATGGTTGCACCAAACTAGATACCACGGAAATAAGTGTCAGTCTAAATGGAGTTGCCACTGTAACCGCTGTAACACCCGGTTGCCAGAATACCATTCCTGGCACTATTACCATCACCGGAAGTGGCGCAATCGCTCCTTATACATTTTACTATACTTTAAACGGGGTACCAACCAGTTCCACTACTCCAATCAACTCATCTTCGATTACCATTCCTGTTCCCAATACAACTGCAGGAACATATCTATACGACATCAATAATCTAACCTATGCCAATGCCTCCTTTTGCCTTCAGTCACAAACTGCACAGGCTTCCGTAACTGTTAACCCTGAACCATTGATTACTGCGGTAACACCGGGATTCATTTGTGGCTCGGGCACGGCAAACATCAGCGCATCATCCACATCTAGTGTGAATTGGTTTACGACCCCGTCAGGTGGAACAGCCATATTCAGCGGCAGCACATACACAACGCCGATACTAACATCAAGCACAACCTACTATGTATCCGCTCAAAGCACACAGGGTTGTACAACTTCTACAAGAACTCCAGTAGATGTTGATGTGGAGTATCCCGGAATGTGGCTAGGATATAGCTCCGACTGGGATACACCATTCAACTGGGGCTGCTCACAATTGCCTACTGCCACCACCGATGTAACCATACCGACCTCCCCAATTGGAAACTTCTTCCCTATGGTGAATTCATCAGGAATCTCCGTATGCCGAAACCTTTCAATAGATCCAGGTGCTTCGGTAACTATTTCAAACCTTCGTAGCTTGTCGATTTATGGAAACATCAACAACAATGGCTCTAGCAATTGGGGCACGGGAGAAATGCGGTTTATGGCAGCCAATCAACAACAAATATCCAGCGCAAGTGCACAAACAATTGGGAAAATCCATGTCAATAACAGTACACCATACAATGCCGTTAAACTTAACACCGACTTGATGGTTCAACAACAAGCCACCTTTGTTGATGGAGTAATTGATTTAAATGGAAAAACATTAACTGTTGGAACCAACACAACCAATGGATTACTTACAGGCTTTGGACTTCAAAGCTATGTTAACAGCAATGGAGGGTTTTTAAAAATCAATATCAATACAAACTCTTCTTACACATTTCCAGTGGGAGATTCTTTGTATTACACTCCATACTCAATAACATTCAATTCGGGGGCTGTTGTTGGATCAGATATCCGTGTAAAAGTAGTTGATGCCCCTCAACCCAATTTGAGTCCGACCATCGATAAAATAACCAGATATTGGACAGTTGAGCCTACTGGCTTATTGAGCAATAAAAACTACGATGCATTTTATACCTACGCAGGATCATTTGAAATTATAGGTGCTGGACCTTTATTCCCTGTAAAATACAGTACTACCAGTACACAAACTGGCTGGAATGGTAGCCCAGGGTCATTGGTAACTGCCATCACAGGAACCTCTGGATCACATAACGCCTCAAATTTCACTTTGGAATGGTTTGGACTTACAGACTTCTCTGATTTCACAGCCGCAGGAAACAATGTTCCATTGCCTGTGGAATTATTGAGTTTTGATGCAAAGCAACAAGGTAAGGATGTCTTGGTATCTTGGATTACAGCCAGTGAGTTAAACAACGACCGTTTTGAAGTCGAACGCAGCCAAGATGGAATTGATTTTACTTGGATTGGGACTAGAGTTGGAAATGGGACTACTTCCATTATGCACTCATATAGTTTGTTGGACAATGAGCCTAAAAACGGAATCAACTATTATCGTTTGCGCCAAATCGATTTGGATGGATCCGAAAAAACAACTGATCCCGTTGCCGTTGTTTTCCGTAACGAACAATCACCCATCTCTCTATTTCATGATGCGGCTCTGGGCTCCATAGTCATCCAAGCTACCAATGAGGATGGGTCGGCAAGGTTTACATTGTTCGATGCCTCTGGAAAAGTTGCATTTAAATATGAAACAACTATACCTGAAAATTGGAACTCAGTGATTAAATTGCCTGATCTATCCAAAGGTGTCTATTTGATCAGATGCGAGGTGAATGGCTTCTCATCTAATCTGAAGATCGTTATTCCCTAGCAGGTACTTATGTCTTTTTTTTATATTTGGGCAAATCGTTTATCCAAATGAAAGCGTCTGTCCTTACAATTGCATTTTGCATACTGCCTCTGATCGGCATATCTCAGGAATACCGATCAACTAACCTACAAATACCACTCAGAGGAGTCATCAATCTCGAGATTGACGAGCACGATCCAGATGTGCAAGTGCTGCGCAAAGCCTTACCAAAACCGCATCCGGGAGCCGACAAACAGACCATAAAAAAAGCAAAAGCTGATTTGGAACATTACCGTAAGGTTAGCGCTCCGAGCAAACAATTCAAGTCAGAATCAACGGCACCAGCTCCGGTAATGTACCGGAACTTTCTAGGCAACGGATTCAACGGTTATGTACCAAACGACAATGATATTGCCATTTCGAATGGAGACATGGTTTGCTCCGTATCCAATTCAAACATCTGGAGCCGCAATCTTAATACGAATACAACTTACGGAAGCTATACGCTTCACTCCATTTCGATCGGCTTAGGTCTACAGCAAGAGGAATTTGACCCAAAGGTTTTTTACGATCCGCAAGAGGATCGTTTTGTGGTATTGTTCCTGAATGGGTTCACCGATAGCACCAGCAATATCGTGGTAGGGTTTTCGCAAACCAATTTATCCAACGGAGCTTGGAATTTTTATGCCTTGCCCGGGGATCCGCTTAATAACAATTTATGGACGGATTATCCGATGATGGCCATGACTGATGACGAGCTATTCATAACTGTCAATCTGTTATACAATGACTCTACCTGGCAGGCTGGATTCAATGAAACCGTTATATGGCAGATTCCCAAAGCAGACGGCTTCCAAGGAAACTCCTTGAACCCAACATTGCACTCCGGCATCGCATACAACGGACAGCCGTTGCGGAACCTATGCCCGGTGAAAGGAGGAAGCACTTTGTACGGACCTAATATGTATTTCCTTTCAAACCGGAACTTCACTACAGGAAACGACACCATTTTCCTCGTGGAGCTATCCGGCTTAGCCGCTTCCAATCCAACCCTATCCGTTACTCCGCTCCTATCAAACATCCGTTACCGGATGCCTTTGGATGCTATTCAACCGTTCCAGGACCTGCTCATCGTGAACGATGCACGAAATCAAGGGGCATTCATCGAAAACAACCGAATCCAATTTGTCTTCAATACGCTCGACACCATCACCGGAAAGACTGGATTCTACCATGGACAAATAGACTTGTCAGGTGCTCCGACATTGAATGGAGATATCCACAGCGTAGATACGCTTTACTTAGGATATCCGAACATCGCCTATGCAGGTACCGGTCCGGGCGACAACCGATCCATCATCAGCGTCTTGTTGTCGTCATCCACATTCCAACCAGGAACAGGAGCGATACTTTCAGACGGAAATGGAGCATATTCACCAGTAACCGTAATCAAACAAGGTCTTAGTTACACCAATATGTTGAATGGAAGCGAACGATGGGGAGATTATACAGGATGCCAAACCCGCTATAACCTTCCAGGTTGGGTTTGGGTAAATGGATCCTACTCCTTGGTGAACCACACAACAAGGACTTGGATTGGAGAGCTGACTGCAACTTCCGGTGTGTCGGTCCCTGAATTGAATACCAAAATTGCGGATGCCTTGCTGTTTCCAAATCCGAGTACAGACCGAACTGAGATACAATTCGAATTGAAGACAGATGATTTCATAACATTGGATGTATATGATCTAAACGGAAAAATCATCAAGCATTTGTACGGAGGATCACTTAAATCAGGATCAAATAGCATTTCATTTAACACCCAATTCTTGACAAAAGGAACCTATGTGCTTCAAATCAACTCAAAGCAGTCGGGTATAATAGCGAACAAGCAATTAGTCGTTCAATGATAATCGATTATCGAAACAGTCGTTCGGTATATAAACCTGTTGAAGTTTCCAGCTTGATAAGATAAACTCCAGTATTCCATGATCGGGCATCCAAGCGGATTTGAGTGGAACTAGAACCTTTCAACTGTTGTAACAGTCTACCGCTAATGTCATAAACCCATACTTGCTTAATGGGACTCAAAGAATTAACATACACCCATCCATCAGTAGTGGGATTCGGATATAATTCAAAATCGGACCCATCGATCTCATTAAGACCCGAAGGAAGTATCACAACATTTTGAGTGGTGTTAGTAACAATGGGCTGATTGAAATCAAAATAAATGTAAGCCGTATTCAAGATCTCATCCCCCGCTGCGCAGTTGGTAGCAGGACGGATTCGATAACGAACATTTCCATGACTGAGTGGCTCATTCACATTGCTATCAGGGAGATTGATGTTATAGAATCGGAAAAAAACCTTACGACTCATCATATCCACAGAAACGGGGTGACTAGATGATAGAATTTCCATAGTTGAAAGATCTAACAATGGACTGATTGTATCGGTAATTACAACAGTAAAGGCCGTATCGGTTCCGGTGTTTTGAAAATTAATGGTGTATTCCAAATCAAGACCTGCCGCCACAGTGCTTATATCCAAATCATTATTTGGAGACACCAGCTTGTTGTTGGGATCATAAGAACCTGTTACTTGTGTCAACACCGTATCAATATTGTTTACGGGAGTTAAATCCAACGGATCTGTTACCGAAGCAATCGACTGTATCCATGTTCCTAATACAGCTGTAGAGTCCAATTTGTATCGAACCCACCAATTGGCTACTTGAGTAGGATTCAGATTATAATTAAAAGTGGCAGTGTTACCATTAAATGCCGTGCCTACGGATGGGGTAATCGAATCGACAGAAAGATTAGTGCTATTAAGCAGCAAATTCAGAATCCCTGACTTTGAAGTTGTACCTACATTCTTCAAGGAAAGCACTGCTGTGCCAAAAAAGCCCGGTCGCATGGCACCCATGAATAAAGAAACCTCTAAATCATTTTGATTGGGTATGGGTTGTAAGGCAAAGTCATTTAAAGAATCCACTTGATTGCTGGTACCCAAAGGAAAAAAAGCAGTGTGTCCGGATGGCACCGCCGTATAATAGCTAGGAGGATTAGGTATTGTTATGTTGAAATTATTACCATCATTAACGCCAATTTGATAAGCACCGTTGGCCCAAATATTCAAGCTAGTTGCGCCGCTTTGTAGGTTTACCAGTTTCAATGCATTTATATCATTTCCATCAAAAACATTATTGGTATTAAAATCGAAATAACAAGTACCTCTAACCAAATTGGCATCGGTACCATATTTGGCTACATAATTGCATGAATTCAACTGTGGATCTGAAATGTAAAAGGATGCGAAATAAGCCGATCCGGTTACCGGACCTGTAAGGTAAACATCATTGGTTGAAGCAGCCATACCCCATACATTCAGCGTAGCGAAACTGTTGGCGAAGGTAGCTCCTTGTATCACTTGTCCGGTTAAATCGACTTCAATAAGGTAACTCATATCATAGGACTGCAAAACAGATGGTGATAGTGAGGCGGTATAATCCAGCAAGTAGGTTCCAAATGTATTTGATGTGACTCCTAAAGTGGAGTTGGTATAACCAGAAATAAAAATACGATTAGCGTTCCTACATGCTGCATACATTCTTGATTCGGTAGCCCCATATCTGGAAACACTATTCCATGCTCCTGCACTGCTCAAACGAGCCATATAAGTAGTGAAATTGGATGAGGTGAGCGTTACACTCCCAAACTGAGCGCTCCCATTGAAGCTTCCAATAAAATAAGCTCCATTGTTGTCGGCCAGGACTTCAGTACGCCACCAAGAGCCGGCTCCATTTGGAGCCTTAAACCAATGATATGTTCCATTGGTATTTATTTTTGCAACAAAATCGCGCAAGATTCCGGATGTATTTAATACTCCAGCTGCGCCAAAGTTCAGCGTTCCATTGGCAGATCCACTGAAATAACAAGTACCATCAGGCGCCATAGACAAACTCATGCCGAGATGGGTGGTGCTGGGAGCGCTGAATGAAGAAGCGTTAGTCCAGGTACCTGACGAATCGGCGAAAGCCCAAAACAAATTACAAGTAGTCGTATCAAGAACAGTTCCAGCAACTGACACTGGTGAAATTCCGGTAAACGGCGCTGTAATGGCTATTCGGTCGGTACCGTTTCCGGTGATTCGAATCAGATCAGAATTGATATAATTGGTTCCAGGTGCGATCGGGATTTGTCGAGACCAAATAACAGTTCCATCAGGGCCGTACTTAACCACAAAGGAACTTGACCCGGAAGGGATGGTTAAAGGATGAGGAAAACTGGTGAGCGTAGTTGAGTAACTGGGAATGGTGTTGGTGCCGAACAATCCCGCCACATAAACATTATCGTTGTTGTCGCAATAAATACCACCTAAAACAACCACAGAACCGCAGGTCAATGATCGAGCCCAAAGGATAGAATCGTTGGCATCGCGCTTGACGATATAAGCACCGAGGGTTCCATTGGATGCAAAGATGGATGAACCAATTTGCAGGGTGCCTGAATAGGTACTTCCGTTGACAAGATTACCCATACCATCGGTTGCCACGCGATAACCAGGGTGTATGACCGAACCAGGGGCCTTGTCGGTAAATGCGTTAACAAACTGCTGACCAAAGCTATAATGTATAATTCCAAGGCAATATACAAGAACTATAATGGCAATCCGTGACATATTTCATAAGTTTGATAATAGGACGTAAAAAAGGGCACCTAAGTTGGATTCCTAAATATATTAAATTGAATATTATAAATAGGATTAATTAATGAACCTGAGTAACCCAGGAATACATATTGAATAAAAAAGGAAACTAAATGGAATTGAGGTGAAACTGGTTGAATCTTAATCACCAACTATTAAAAACCCTTTTAATCTTGTTTAAAAAAAGTTTTTTTCGAGGTATACGCCCAACTTGATTATCTGATGAAAAAGTAGTTCCAAGTTTAAGAATATAAGTTTTAAATATGGATGCGGAAACACCCCATTTCAACAAAAATAACTTTTGCCCTCTACTCTTCTTGAGTCGATTTGTTGATTTAGAACCGAAGTGGTAGACTAGGCTTGTTCCCTTCCCTTTAAATATCCTGATTCCTAATTCATATAGTTTAATGGCTAAATCAGGATCAGAATATAATCCCGGACTGAACTCTATACTCAATCCTCCTACCAAATCCCATACATCCACATGTATTACATTTGGCGGCCACATACTACCATTCCAATCAACAAACTTCAGATTATGAAACTCTTTCAATAACAAATCCTCATTGAATGTCTTCAAATCCGTACCATAATCCCTTACAATAACACATGGATTACCTGTATCTAATGGCTCAATCATTGTGCTGGAAAGCATAAAAGACTTGGAACCAATTTTGGATATTTCAGAAAACAATTCTTTGTCCCAATCAGGCAACATATACATGTCATCATTGACATAAACTATATATTCTGATTTAACCAAGGATCTTGCACTATTTAATCCATAACATATTCCAATGTTAGATTTTGCATATACAAAATCTAAATCCGTCTGCGAATCAACCCACTCCTTTGTTCCATCTTTGCCTTCATTCACAATGACAATAATCTGATTTTTTAATCCAGAGTTCTTCCTAAGGCTAGCGATACAACTTTGCAAGTATTCAAGGTTATTCCAACTCGGAATTAAAATGGTAAAATCATACTTCAAATCTACCAGACGACTATGTTTTGAAATTAAATCGATCATTTATTAAAAAAAGATGTTTGTTTTGTTTGGTTTAGTTTGGCTTGATTTAGTTTGATTTAATTAAATGAACAGTTTGTAAGTATAAAGTCTATCTACAATATTTTCTGTTCTAATTTAGATGCTTAAAGTTATGAATATTTGATACGTTCATCACAATGCCTAAGTCACTTTATTGGCAGTAGTTAGATATAGATAAGGTTACTAGTTATTCAAGGTATACAAATTGATACTGCCCATGAATATCCAAAAAGATGATCATGAATGGTCATTTCAGTCATCTAATCTTTACCAAGCGATAGTTAAAAAAGTGATTCCGCCGCGACTCGAACGCGGAACCTACTGCTTAGAAGGCAGTTGCTCTATCCAGTTGAGCTACTTGATAATCAGCACTTAGTGTTTCGTAAGCATCACATTTGCAATGATATTTGCAACCCCCAAGGCTCGCTAGCCTGGTTAAACTATTGTGATTTACAGCAAAGATAATGCGCTTCAGTAGATGCCCAAGGGTGGCTAGACTTTAGTATTAACCTTGCCTTATTCATGGCCCTTCGCCCTATAGAGTCAATCATATGGCACTAAGGCAAATTGTAGTTGATGTAGGATTGAGTTGACTTATGGCTTAAACACCCACCATTTTGATTATCATTTAATTGCTTTCTAATTGTTGTTGAGCTTTCAGGTTCCCAAGGACTTGATTGGCGCCTTGAGAGAAATTGGATATTGGTTGTATTATTTACAGTGCTCCCTAATTAGCTCGTAAGCTGTAGTATCGCCTAATTCGCCAGCCTTGCTAAGATCTAGGCAAGCGCCTGCCTGGTCTCCTAATTTCTTTTTAGCATTACCTCGTAGCATATAGGCACTTGCTTTGTTTGGCTCTAGCAGGATACCTTGATCAAAATCCTCTAATGCATATTTGTAATCACCTACAACCATTCTGTAAACAGCTCTCATAAAAAAGAGTTCTGAATTTTTTGAGTCAAGAGCAATAGCTTTATTGAGGTCTTCGATTGAACCTCGATAGTCTGATAGTGTGGCTTTTAGTCCCGCTCGAGCTTTCCATGTTGAAATATTATTAGTGTTGAAGTCGATTGCTCTATTAAAATCAGACATGGCCTTCATTTTATAGCCAAGTTTAATATTTAAATTACCTCGATTCAGGTAGGCTGTTGCATGTTCGGGGTCTTCGATAATTAGTTGACTGTAGGACTCCAAGGCCCTTTCGATATCACCAAGCTTTTCATGACACAATCCCTTGATGTACAAGCAATCTTTGTAATAGTAGTCTTCTTTGTCTAAGATATCCAAATAACCTATTGCTTCCTCATATTTACCATTGTTGTAATAATCTAAACCTGATAAATAGATCTGGCGATGTCTTGCATATGGTTCATATATCGACATGAAAAATGTGAAGGCGCATAAACCAGCTATCACATAAATTGAAATCTTGATTGCTTTTTTCATGTTTATGAAGCTATAAAAAACCAGAATTGTAATATTAGTAAATCATCTCAGCCATCATCTCAGCCTGCTTGAGTACAGTCTCAGCAAAGGCATCAGAGATGTATCTGAGGAAGATGAGACCAAGTACCACATGCTTGTACTCAGCAGCGTCTATGTTCTTCCTGAGCTTGTTGGCAGTAGCCCAGAGCACCTTTTCAATGGGCTCCTGCTGCACTTCCTTGGTTTTGGACTTTGTTTTGGCCATGTATTGTTGACTGTGGGTTGATTACTATAAATAACTGATGCTCAATAACTCAATGGAATTGACTTCCAGATATAATGCATCTGATATTGACAGGACTTGTCAAAGTGGAGTAAACTCATTGAGCCTCTGACAAATGTATGAAATTGTAGTGGTGTGGGAAAGAGGCGGCAGGGTTGTGTTGGGATAGCATCTTTGATATATTTGGGGCTAAACTGTATCAATCACTGATTAAATAAACTTAAACTCATTTTCCATGGATCCAAAATTCCCTCCAGTGCTCATTGCAGGCTATGTACTTGGATTATTAATTGCAACACCTTTAGCCTATTTTGTTGGCAGGCAAAAGCATATTGGTGGCTGGTGGTCATTTGTTGTGGTGTTTTTTTCTATGCCATTTCTTTTTATACCAGGTATTATTATGGTCATACTGAGCCCATCTGCCAGAAAAGATAGAACTCCATTCAAAGAATGGATTTTGGTTCTAGGTTTCCTATCGATTGTATCAGCAGTAGGTTTTTATATTAGTTACATTACCAATGCTTTTTCCACAAATACTACAGAGGCGTTCGGGTTATCCTTTGCTATTTCTCATTCTGTTCTAGGATTATACTTGATCTGGTTGGGATCTGGCAAGGTTGTAAATCATAGACCAAAATTCAGAGAAAACACTCTTTTAAATTGGATGAGGAGTTTGAATTTACCCGTGAAAAACTTAAGTGTTCGTTCAAGCCCCAAAACTGCAAGTGTACATGAAAGACTCTACTACATAGTTGAAGAGGGCATGCCTGTTGGCCCGTTTGCGTTGCAGCAAGTCAAGGACAAGCAACTAAAGGCAGGCACCTTAGTGTGTAGGAATGGAGAGCAAAACTGGAGTGCTGTTGAGGAGATTAAGGAATTATATCCTTACGTAATTTTTCCACCGCCACCTATAGTTGAACTCCCCCCTATTCCAGAGCCTATCGAATCAACACCTGTTAATCAAATTGACAATTTTGATCACGCAAGTAATAACAGGTCTTGGAATCTTAGGAAGAAGTTAATTTGGAGTGCGGTTGCCCTAATTGGAGTGTTTATTTTTTGTTTTGTGGGTGCATTTATAATCCATGAATTTCGATATTCAGAAAATGTTTATCATGAACCTCAGTCAGAGGTCATCGAAAGCTCTGTTACTGATACTACTGGAGCAACTCAGAATACTGCATTAGATCCCTCTGGTAAGACTGGATTTGAGAATGCAGGAACTGCTCCTGCCCCTGCTGCTTCTTCTAACAACTCTGGTACGCAGTCTAGAACAACTACCTCTAAGGCTGGTGCTACTAGTGGACCTACTGATGCTCAGATACGACAAGCATTAATAAATGCAGATTTTCCAGAAAGTGAAATTACTCAAGAACTGATAGATCAACAAAGGGCATCAGGTAATCTTGGACGATTTTAACTTCACAATAAATCAAAATCTGTCGGATTAACATCAACATTCCCTTTTCAAGCAAACTAAATTTTCATTTTGAGGCAATCGTGGCTGTAGGTGCTTATTTGACTTTAGTTAACATCACCCTTTGGATAAATAAGGGCTGCCCAAAACTGGGACAGCCCTCAATAACCCACTAGCCCAGATACCAGGATTGCTTATTACCTGTAAGATCCTTGGTCAGTTCCACTGCAAAATCTGTAGCGTTCACTGCCCTATCCAGGAACTGGTCTATGTAGGTTTGTTTATTAGCTCCAGTAAGCAGATTGTGCATTCTCCACAGAGAGATGGAGCCATCCTCTCTCCTACTGAAGTTATCATCTTCATAGTAGTTCCTCACCACCATACCCAACTGTTGGTCACCCATCAGCATAGGCTGAATGCCTGATTTCTCACCCTCAGGTAGGTACTTGTACATGCGAGCCCTACCCATAACCTGGGCAAACTGGGTCTCTGATAATTGAACCTTGTCCATGGAGGATAATTGATTCAAGTCATCATCTATCCTGTATCGCTGTATAAGGTGGCGTATGGCATGCTGTAGTTGACTGATGGATGAGATATTGGTCTCATGCAGGAACCCATCTGTGGAAACACACAAGTTGGTGCATACCCTGTTCTGGAATCCAATGAAGAGCTTGAACTGCTGCCCCATGTTGGTTCTTTTGCTGTATACATTGTCAAGATTGTATGCTTTCACTGCCCCTATACTCAGGGATAACTGGTTTCCTGCAACCTCTGAGGTAATGGTGGGAATCTCCATGGTAAACATCATGCGCTCATAGTACAGTGTCTCCTCCCATGGCTCCAACTCAGAAGCTTTTTTGTGTTTGGCCTCTGGTATTCTGCCTTTGATGGGATGACTCACTCTTACTTTGGGCTCAAGGATGCGATCCATGGGAAACTCCTGAAGCGCTATGTCTGCCAATGACTCTATCAATTGGTAGTGGCTGATGAGTGGCTCATTGGTAGCAGGAAACACTGGGATGATGTGTGTATCCCTGAGCTCAGAGATTTCAAGAGCCTTGGTGTTGGCTACAATGAATGATTGATTGGATTGATTGTGGGAAGCCACCCCCACCTCTGAGGCGGGGAGTGGCATGGTTGGATTAGGCAATGTGTCCATTTTGCAAGTGTTTAGATTGGTTTAGTAATTGTGACTTACGATTGATGAAGGCATCCCTGTAGCTTGTTTGCTTGTCCTCATTGGAGGTGTACAGCTCAATCAGCTCATTCATGGATGCGCATTGGTTGATGATGGATTCAAAGGATAAGGAGTCATCTTCAGTTATCTCATCCAGGATCTCAGTACTGGCAGATTCACACCAGTCTTTGATAGTAGCGCCGGCATCCACAGACAGCTTTAGCTCATGGGTATTCCTGAAGAGACCTGTGCGATCTTTACTTACCAGGGCAATGTGCTGGTGGTTGAGCTCGAATACGATGGTGAACTCATAGTCTGTGTCATCCCTTTGGGTAGCTTTCAGACCCACTTTCTCTGGCACCTGCTTTCCATTGCGCTCATTCATGACATAATCAGTCTTGGACCTGAGTGTGGCAATCACATGCATGTTACAGCTCAGAACAGCTTGCATGCAGGCATTGTGCCTAGGAGTTACTTTGGCCCAGGCAGTGAAGCTATTGCCAGGGATGTTGCTGTGGATGTCCAGTATGCCCCCACTACCATTCCATTCATGGGAGAATGAGTCCAGGATGATACACTCAAACCCTGATTGTTCTGCCAGTTGGATAGCCTCAACATACCTCTCTGGAGAGTATGGAGCAGTAAGGTTCAGAACTTGGTATTCGCCAAGATGTGAATACAAGTGGGCTGAGCCATTTTCTGTGTCAATCACAGCGATTTTGGACCAGTCCTTGGTGAGCCCATAAGCAAGCATCAGGGATGAGTAGGTTTTACCAGATCCACTGGGCCCCTGAATACCCAGCTTGATCTTGCACTTGTTGCGCATGGCTTTTTGAAATTTGAACATGTTGTTTGATATTAAGTGATACATATGAGAATTGTCTGGAAATGAGAAGAGCCCAACCTTGGTGGGTTGAGCTCTTGGAATAAGGATTTGGGATGCTACAGTAAGCCTTCGTCAGCAAAGCTCATGTAGGTATTGAGTGGACTGATGATAAGATGGTCCAATAGTTGGATGTCCATGGTTTCGCAAGCAGCTTTGATTTTGCTTGTGAGCATCTTGTCAGTCTCAGATGCAGAGGTATTGCCTGAAGGGTGATTGTGTGCCAGGATGATGGCTGAGCTACCAGACTTGAGGGCGACTGCCAGGATAATCCTGATGTCAACCACAGTACCTGATATACCACCTACGAATCCTGGGAATATACCCTTGATTTGATTGCTCCTGGTCAGATAGCAAATGACGAATTGCTCCTGAATAGCTATGGTGGAAGAATTGAAGTGAGGTATCATGGCCATATAGGCATCCCTTGAACTCCTCACAATGGGACTTTTGCTCAGGCTTCTTGGTGGCCTGTAGCTGATGGTGATTTCTGATACTTTGTCCATGTGCTGCTTTTTTTATGTAGCACACAGGAAGTGAGGAAATAATGAGCGAGCGAGCGGAGCGAGGTTGTTGTGGAGATAAGGATAGTGATAAGCTAGACTTTGAGTTATATGGTCAGCTAGCGTTTCGCATCCAAAGTTGATTTTGAAGGGGGGTACTCCAGAGAAAAGATGATGACTGGGGGATGATAGTGAGGTGGTATTGCCAAGCTATTACCCATGAATATTTACTAACGAGATTTGTCTATAAAAAACCCCGAATGTGAATAAATATGACACCAGCTAAGGAATTTGAGTTGCTACCTTTAGCCCTGCGTAAAGCGCATTACTAAAGATATCAGCTATTCGCTGCGCTCAAAATGCTGCGAAGCAAGCCAAAAGTGTGTTTAATTCTATGAGTAGACGAAAATCATATAAAAAGAAGGATCCTTCAACAGTTCACACAAGAATGGGGCTGTCTCATTTTGGAGATAATTTTCAAATGAATGGCAAGAAACTGCCTAGCGATGCACACTGCATTATCGATCAGCTGGGTGAGAGAATCTGTATGGATATAAGGGAATGGATACTGAAAGAACCAGAAATGCTATGGAGGGATATGTACTCCCCTGGTGGATCTCAAAGAGTACAGCTGTGCTCTAATTCTTTGAAGTTGCTTACTGATCGTATTTTGCAAGTAGCGCCCGCCCTGTATGCTGAAAGGCAAAAAAGAAAGCGTCAGCAGCGATTAATAGCTGAATTGAAAAAGCGCATTGGATGATTTATTGTGGTGTCTAGCTATCTAATCCGCAACTTAAAAGATTTAAACTTTTGAAGTTTATTTTCTATCAGCATGCAAAGCATGGTATCTCCACTGACGCAGATTTAGTACAGGTTATCAGAAAAAACACATCATCTTTCTGCCCTGGTTATCACAAAGGGTTGGCGCACGCAAGCGTGCTGCTTGTCATCAAAGTCATAATTGACTCTTACTGCATCAATGATTTTGACTAGCATGGCATCCAGCCTGTCCTTATCATATGCTTCTAGATACCCTACTGTGATGGGCGAGCCATGAGAATGACCAAGCAGTTCGCTGATCATGGCTATATCATAACCCAGCTTCCTTGCCAGGTTGGCTATGCTGTATCTGAAGGTGTATGACCTGATGTCAAGTTCTAGCTTCATCAATTGACTAAGCCTCGCCAGCTTCATATTGAATTGCTTGTTCTTTTCCCTGACTATGTAAGGTAACCTTGGTCCACTACCAAGATCAGACTGACTCAATATCCCCAAAAGCGTGGGTTGCCCCTCTACTCTCAATGTCTCCAATAGCTGGCGTGTGTCTTCCAGGATGGATATACTGTACAGCTTCTTGGTTTTGCTTCTCTTATAGACTATCCTATCATGTCTGATGTTGTCTGCAGTAAGCATGACCATATCATAGAAATTGATGCCACATAATAGGAATGTCAATTTGCCCAGGGCCCATGTCCTGAATAGAGCATGGTCTCTATCCAAAGGATAATTGAAGTAAGTTTGGAGGTCAGACAGTCCAAGATTATGAGGCACCACTTTCTCTGACTTGATCTTGTATTTCTTGAAGGGGTAAAAGGTTGCCTCTACCACATCTTTGTTGATGGCGGTGTTGTATATGGCCCTGAAGCTACGCATGTATACACCAATGGAATTCACCTTGAGACCCTTTGCTACCATAGCGCTTTCAATGTTCTTGAGGAAAGTAAAGCTGACCTTCTCAAAAGGTATATCAAGTCCACTGATCTTGTGTATGGCTTTCAGAGAGAGCTGGTGGTTCCTGGAGTTACCATAGCGCTTGGTGTTGTTGAGTTGCTGTATCTCATTTTCCCAAAATGACTTGACAGTGGTGGGAGGCGCTTCTACATGATTGAAGTAATTCTTCAACTCCTCGTAAGTGAAACCTCGTGGATGCAGCCTCTCAAACTTGATCAGCTTCCCTGAGAGCTCATGCAGCTGTTCCTTGATCAGCAGATTGAGATGCTTGCAATCTGGATGGTTGTGATTTATTTGCCCATGCTCTTTATCCCAGTCCACAGCTGCTGCATAAATCCTAGTTGGAAAGGCAAGAAAGGTTTTTTGCAAGTAGATTCTTATGGAAATTGGGTAAGTTCCATCTTTCAGAATCCTTCTTTCATCCAAGACTGCTTTGATTGAGGCCATTACAAATAAGTAGTGGCTAACTCCTCCTGGAAATTTGCAAGGAAATTTGCAAGGTAGATACCCCTGAAAACACCCTTTTTATTGATTAAAGCTTAGTCTGTATAAGACCAGAGATTCAATACTGTCTTGATTATCAATAAATGAGTGTGATTCCGCCGCGACTCGAACGCGGAACCTACTGCTTAGAAGGCAGTTGCTCTATCCAGTTGAGCTACGGAACCAGGAAAATTTCAATAGGATTGAAAAGCAACTGTTGTTGTAAAAATGTGTCGGGGTGGCCAGATTCGAACTGACGACCTCCTGCTCCCAAAGCAGGCGCGATACCGGGCTACGCTACACCCCGAACTATGGTTAAACCATATCAATCTTAAAGAACGAAGACGAGACCGAAGTCAGGTCTGAAACAGACTCTCGTTAGAGACTGCAAACATCAGGAACAATTCAGGAATTTCAGCGAAAAAACTGAAATAATATTACCTTTTGTTCTAACATTCTGCGGTGAGGGAGGGATTCGAACCCTCGGTACGGTTACCCGTACGACAGTTTAGCAAACTGTTCCTTTCGGCCTCTCAGGCACCTCACCAAAGAGGGCGCAAAGGTATGGATTTTAAGGCTTAAATACCAACCAAAGTCGGTTGAAAACCCTGTTAAACATGATATTAAAAGCCAATACGCTTTTCATACATTTGTATGCAAAGCCCTCATTATCATGCTAACTACATTTTTTCGACTAACCATCTTTGCGTCTATTATTGCATCCTGTGGAACCAAAACAGAACAGGATGTAGAGACCCTATCAATGTCGGATTCATTGACATACATTATATTAGAAGAAGATGGTCCATTTTTACCCAATTGGTCTAAGTCGAACTCCATTGTTTACCACCTCTCAGCCGAACCAGATGTATTGCATCCCACCAATGGCGCCTCGTCGGCCCGTGCCGAAATCATGCAGTACACCCAAATGTATCTGGTTCGCACGAACATGCGCACCCTCGAACCAGCACCCGCGCTATTAGTTTCCTACCCAAACATTAATTCAGATGGACTTTCCTACGATTGCACCCTCAGGAACGATGTTAGGTGGGATGATGGTAGCCCTATCACATACGAAGATGTCATTTTCACAGCAAAAGCCAATAAATTTCCACTTACCGAAAATCCTGTAACCAAACCATTTTGGTCGAATTTGAAAGAAATCATACCCGACTCATCAGACCTTAAAAAATTCAGGGTAGTGATGAAAAAACCTTATCTATACAATATCCTTTTTTGGTCGGATTTCCCGATCATGCAAAGAAGCAAATTCGATCCGGCAAATATCCTATCATCCATTAGCTTCACAAGCCTAGACGACTCATCTTGGAAATCCATAAACCCTGACTTATCTGCATGGAGTAAGGAATTCAATGGCCCAGGTTTTAGCAGAGACCCCAAATTGCTTTCCGGAGCAGGTCCATACCAGGTGGTTTCTTGGGTGGCCGGACAAGAAATCGTTTTATCCAAAAAGCGAAACCATTGGAGTGATGCTTCCAAATCAGTTTATGAGAAGTCAAATCCTGACAGGATTATTTTCAGAGTGAACAAAGATCCTAACTCACAGATTCTAGAGTTCAAATCCATGACTTATGATGGAAGCAACTCCCTCTCTACACGAACTCTGCTTGAGCTGATGTCCGACTCCAATTTCTTGGCGAATTACCACGCAAGGTTTACCAACTCTTTCAACTACTCGTATGTAGCCATGAATACCAAACCCGATGGGAAAAAACACCCTCGACTGTTTGATCAAAAGCGTATCCGTAAGGCCATCGCCATGCTTATCCCCTACGATGATATCAACAAAGTAGTCAACCAGGGTCAGAATATGAGAATGGTTGGACCAGTATCCCGATTCAAAAAAGAGTTCGACACAACATTAACACCCGTACCTTACGATGTGAAATCGGCACTTCGATTGCTGAATCAGGAAGGATGGACCGATTCCAACAGAAATGGCATCCTTGACAAAACCATAGATGGTAAATTACAAGAGTTTCAATTCACCCTTTCCTACCATATAAATTCTCCTGAGTGGAAAGACTATGCCACCTTGCTACAGGAGGCGTTCACGAAAGCTGGCCTGAAGGTGGAATTACAGCCAATGGATATTGCGGTTATGATGTCTAATGCAAGAGCACACGATTACGACATGTTTATCGGATCGATGGGGCAGTCTTCAGCACCAGAAGACTTTACCCAGCTTTGGCATACCAATTCTTGGGAATCGGGCGGATCAAATTTTACCGGTTTTGGAAACCTTGAAAGCGATGCGATAATCGATACCATTAAAACCATTGTGGATTTGAATAAACGAATACCTTTGTCGCATCGTTTCCAAAGAATAGTGTATGAGGAACAGCCAATGGCCTTCCTGTTCTGCTCAACCCGAAGGAATGTCATTCATAAAAGGTTTCAAAATGCAGAAATGTATTTTGAAAGACCCGGAATTCAATTGAACCAGTTGCAGACCAGAACCTCAAGTACCCCCTAACTAAAAGGATGAAGCTTTACATATTACAGCGACTAATCTGGTTCATTCCTGGATTGTTTATCGTTTCCCTTTTGGCATTTGCCATTAGCGTGAATACACCAGGAGACCCCATTGATGTTATGCTCGCTTCTGAACCCGAGAAAGAATCTGATGATCCAACAATTGAAAACAACCTTCGTAATCAATGGAGAAGCAGACTTGGTCTCGATTTACCACTTTTTTATTTCTCCCTAACATCACTAAGCACTCCCAACGCCACACTCTCATCAACGCTGACTAAAGAAGAGGAAGCAGCTATGAAAAAACTCGCATTCACATCGGGAAATGCTGCCAATTCCAGACTTCTTCACATGTCTTTTGATGCCATGTGGGATGTGCTTGCTGCGGACACTGGACGGATTCAAGAAAAAACAAGAGAACAAGCCTTGGTTCGTATCAACTCTCTGAAGACAGCAGACAGCAAAGAAAAGATAGAGGGACTGATGGGAGAAATCCGCAAACTGAACATATTGGATCCTCAATTCAACAGGAAATTTATCGAAAGCGATAAACTGTTTCGTAAATGGCGAATCGAAAAGTCTGCGTGGAGGTCTTGGGTTCCGTCGTTAAGGTTTCATCCCGACAACAGATATCACAGATGGTTATGGGGAGACCCCTTCGGTTATTCCAAAGGAGTCATGAGAGGTGATTTCGGTATTTCCTTGCACACAAAACAACCCATATCCAAAACTATTTTAAGTGGATTTAAATGGTCGGCCTTTTTGGCAATCACTTCTGTGCTTATCGCCTTTTTAATCAGCATTCCATTGGGTGTATGGGCTGGAGCTCGACCTGGATCTTGGTTCGATACCATTGTCCAGTTCAAGCTCTTCCTACTTTATTGCATTCCTTCATTCTGGATGGGCACCTTGCTGCTCGTATTGTTTGCCAATCCAAATGTTTTGCCACTTTTTCCAGCATCGGGAATTTCACCTGCGGGCGGCTTGAGTCAAGGAATGTCTTTCTTGGAAAAATGTATTGCAACAATACCCTATCTGGCATTACCATTGATTTGTTACACTTATGCATCGCTTGCCTTCACCACCAGAATCATTAGAAGTGCAGTTAGGGAAAATATGATGCAAGATCACATCCTAACTGCCAAAGCCAAAGGATTACCGTTACCCAAAATCGCCTTCAAACATGCATTCCGAAATGCATTACTTCCAGCCATAACCGTTTTTACTGAAGTTTTCCCCATGGCCATTGGCGGTTCAGTTATCATTGAAACAATTTTTACCATTCCAGGACTGGGTTATGAAACAGTGAATGCTGTTTTTACGCGCGACTACCCCATGATAGTTGCCGTTTGTGCACTGACAGTCGTTTTCACAATGACAGGAAACCTATTGGCTGATTTGCTATACGGACTTGCAGATCCAAGAGTCAAACTGAAAGGGCAAACCAATGGATGATATGAAGCGCACAGGTAAATACAAAATAAAGGGAGTTGGTTTTCAATTATCCATCTGGTATTTGATCTTACTTGCCATAGTATCGTTATTCGCATCGTTCCTTGCTAACGATAAACCCCTTTATGTAAAAGTAGGCTCTGTGCATCACTTTCCCGCATTAACCGATTCGCCATACTACAATCAGGATTTGCTATTCACCGATTTAAAAGAAATAGCATCGGACACCATAATTGTAATCATGCCCCCAGTACCTTATGCTCCGGGAGCTAGCGACATCGAGAATTCGGGGTACAAATCACCTGGACAAACTCAATTCAAAGACGATAGAGGAACTCGGAAAATGCTCCAAGGATGGGAGCGACATCATTGGGGTACGGGCAAAAGAGGTGAAGATATATTGGCTGGAATCATACACGGAACCAGGGTTTCGCTCTCAGCTGGAATTTATTGTATGCTCATAGCTGGGTTTATTGGAGTGCTCCTTGGTGCTATTGCAGGATATTTCGGAGACCATGGCATTAAATTGAAACGAGGCACAGCGATCACGATGACTATTGGGGTAATTCCTGCCTGGTTCTATGCATTTAACCTTCGAACATGGATGCTTGCCAACGAAATGCAAGCCTCTACAGGGACAGCTGCTTTACAAATTGTGGCTTCAGTTGCGATATTTCTTTTAGTGATTGTACTTTTCTCAGCACCAGGTATGCTTTTGAGCCTCCTCCCCTTTTTCAAGGAACGAGTTCGATTTCCTGTAGACACTTTGGTTTCGAGAACTGTTGATGTTATCAATTCCTTACCAAAGCTGATCATCATCATTGCTCTAGCAGCAGTGTCCAGGCCTTCCATGGCCAATCTGATATTACTCATAGGACTCACCTATTGGACAGACATTGCCCGAATTACAAGGGCTGAGCTGATGCGTATTCGATCAACTAACTTTATTGAGCAAGCAAAATCGACAGGTGCATCGTCATGGAGAATCTTGTTTCGCCATGCCCTTCCGAATGTGTTTCCAGTGATCTCTGTTGCACTGGTCTCATGCATGGCATCTGCCATACTTGTTGAGTCTTCACTCTCGTTTCTAGGCGTAGGTGTCCCATCTGAAATAGTTACCTGGGGTTCGCTTCTAGCTGGTGCTCGCGAACAGTTCAATGCTTGGTGGCTGGTTGTATTTCCAGGGTTACTGGTATTTCTCACTCTATTATCATTGAACAAAATCTCCGACACTCTGTCGACAATACACCGAGGCTACTAACCTTCATCTTTCCGAGACTCCACCTCCAAATAAGGAGTAATCAAATCGGCATGGGTCTTTAGGGTCGAAATATCGAAGCGATTCGGTCAACTCAATAGCAGCCTTCCAATCATTTTGCTTCCGATGCAAAATACCCAACTCCCGTGCGACCCTACCCGAGTGAACATCAAGAGGGCAAACTAATAATGAAGTGGGTATATCGTTCCAAATTCCAAAATCAACACCACGATTGTCTTTGCGCACCATCCATCGTAAATACATACATATCCTTTTAGCGGCAGCATTCGACATTGGATCTGAAAAATGCTTGGCGCTTCGGCCAGGAAGATTCTTACCAAAAAACCCGCTTCTGAATCGATGAATAGCCATTCCAAAATCCATGTCGCTATCCAAAAATGACTTACGGAATAACCCATGGAGTCCATCTTCATAAACATATAGCCTTGAAAGGCACTTAATAAAATAAACACAATCTACATCATTAAATGTTCTGTGTACAAAACCTTCGAACCGATCCAAGTCGCGAGGTTTAAGTTGAAGCAAAAAAGCATACGGATTGCCATCCATCAACTCCATCAGCCAATTGGCGTTTTTGAGTATGGTTATGCGTTGGCCCCATGAAATCGTTGCTGTTAAAAATCCTGCAATCTCCCTGTCCTCTTTTTTTGAAAATTTGTGCGGAATAGAAATAGGATCATTACAGATGAAATCGGGTCTGTTGAACCGGTCATGTTCAGATTCCAAAAATTCCTTAATCAACAACAGCTCTTCCGTGTTCACAGTAATTTAATTTGAACTTATTAAAACAGCTTGCAAATACTAAATCAGTGGACCTAACGACGCCCCATATTCCGAAACGACTTGTAAAGAATCTTCAAGTCTTTGGCAACAGCATAATCACGGGCATAAAAGGAGTCCAATCGAGCAGCTATATGCAGTTCCTTTTGACCACCCCCTTGGTCTTCAAAAACATCATAGGGAGTTAAAACACCTTTGCGAATAGCAGTTCGTCCAATGTTTTTGTTTGAATTGGATAAGCCAACCCAAGTTAGTTTCCCAAAAAGCACTTCAAAGATATTAGAAATTAAACCCGAAGGAGATCGAACAACGAAAGCCAGTATGGGATAGAGCAAAAGGCTTATCAAAGAAACTGAAACATCAAACATCCTCTTTTTTCGCCTGTTTGATGGAGAAGTTATCGTATCCACATCCATCAGATACAAATCACCATTGTCGTTGATGGAATTGCTGCCTATTATAAAGAGACTCTCAGGTGGCGCAATTTTATATTCCAAGTCAAGACGATTTAATTGCAACATCCGATTGATAATGTCTTGAGAGGACAGGTCTTTGGCACAAAAGATTATTTCGTTTACATCATACATCGAAACGATATCATCCAGAGTATCAACATCTCCAAGTAAATGGCCGTCATAATCCCTGCCATCCGTTTTCGAAACAGAAACAAAACCAAGAAAATTGACCTTCGTTCCAGAAGATTGCAGTATGGAAAGCACACGCTTACCCTCATCCGATCCAGCCACGATTATCAGATTCTTTCGCTGAGAAGTTTGAAGCCTGAATCCATCCAGCTTTAATAGATCCAACAAAAGTCTTACGGAAGTAATGGATACCGTTGCCCAAACAGTACCAAGTACAATCATGGCTCTCGAAAAACGATACTCCTCACTGAGTAGTGAATACACAACCAAAATGAAAATTGATCCCGAAAAAACACCCCGGACCGCTTTTGAAATCCGCATTGGACGGTCATAGCCACCCGATGCGTAAATAGAGCATATCCATATTAATACATAAGCTGGCAGAACAAGCCACATAAATAGTGGTGGATAATCTAGACCCTTGACAATATGCTCCCAATATATTTTAAGAAAATACATCCCAACCAACAAAAGCGACCCATCCAATACAGGCAAGGCTACGGACTTCGCTAAACGATTGGAAATTGCCAATGCCGCCCTAAGGTAAACAGCGAGATTGATTAGGAATGAAAAAACAGAGGCATGTCGTGGTGAAAAATGCTTTTTAGCAAAAATGACCATGGCCTTATAAAAAACCATTACATAATTCACACTGCTTTTTTTAGTGCTTTCCCCTTTGTAATGGATGATACGGGTATCTGGCAAATAATAATTTTTATATCCACCTTGTAGAATACGGTAGGATAAATCGATATCCTCACCATACATAAAAAAGGTTTCATCCAGCAGACCAACTTTATCTAGCACGGATTTCCGCATCCACATAAATGCTCCAGCCAGAATTTCAACCTCATGGGTTTTGTTTTCATCTAAAAAGCCAAGGTGATATCTACCGAATGTTCTTGATTTGGGAAATATGGAAGACAATCCTGATATTTTCCAAAATGCAACTGCCGGACTTGGCATACCGCGCTTCGACTCAGGAAGGAATTTGCCTTTACCATCAATCATTTTCACTCCTAAACCTCCAGCATCCGGATGGGCATCCATAAATGAGACACATTTGGAAAAGGTATCTTCTTCCACAACGGTATCAGGATTCAACAAAAGCACATACTCGCCCTTGGAAATGGAAATGGCTTGATTATTGGCTTTTGAAAAACCGACATTTTCACGGTTTTCAATCAAAATCACCCATGGGAATTTGGATCTAACCATCTCCACAGAACCGTCTGTTGAATCATTATCAACAACAAAAACCTCGCCTTCTATTCCAGCCATAGCACGCTCCACCGATTTCAAGCACTGTTCTAAAAAATGCCTGACATTGTAATTGACGATGACAACGGATAGCTTCATGAATCTTTCTTACATCCTTTAACGCGTGAAGGCATTATCATATGGAGTCCTATTCAAGATAGAGCGACCCAAGGTAACCTCATCGGCATATTCAATCTCTCCTCCGATGGCAACACCACGGGCAATGGTGGTTACCGGTACATGAAAGGAATGCAGCTTTTTGAAAATATAGAATACGGTAGTGTCGCCTTCCATTGTGGTGCTAAGTGCCATGATAACTTCTTTGACTTCACCGGACGCAACCCGATCGACAAGCTTTTGAATATTGAGTTGCTCGGGACCAACACCATCCACAGGACTCAAAATACCGCCAAGCACATGGTAAAGACCACGGTATTGAGAAGTGTTTTCTACAGCCAATACATCGCGTATATCCTCTACGACCATTACTTGTGTTGCATCACGCTTCTTGTCAGAGCAAATGGAACACACCTCGCTTTCAGAAATATTTTGGCAAACCTGGCAATAACGGATATCTTGTCGCAGCCTCAGAATAGCATCGGCAAACCGCTCCGTCTCCGAAATTGGTCGCCTTAGCATGTTGAGAACCAATCGTAAAGCCGTCTTTCGCCCCACACCGGGTAATCGGCTGAATTCATTTACAGCCGCCTCAAGCAATTTGGAAGGATAATTTTGCAAACCTCTAATATTGGTACAAATATATTGAAAACAAGCATTTTCTGAGCAATTCATTGGTGTGTAAAACTGTGTTCAAAGGCGAGTTGGAATCATGCTATATCAAGACACAATTAACCGTTGATTTGTAAACAAACTCCAAATAGATGACCCCGTCTTTAATTCTTACCGTAGTTGCAGCGTACAGCGCATTATTGTTTTTGGTGGTATGGTGGACCAGCCGCAATGCCGATAATCAATCTTATTTCATTGGCAACAAATCGTCCAATTGGTATGTAGTAGCCTATGGCATGATCGGGGCCAGCTTGTCTGGAGTTACTTTCATGTCGGTACCTGGAGCCGTTGCCACAACCCAATTCAGCTATATGCAGGTGGTTTTCGGTTACTTTTTCGGATATGCAGTTATAGCGCTGGTGCTGATGCCGGTTTATTACCGTATGAACCTAACTTCTATTTACAGTTATCTGGAGGATCGATTCGGCAACAACTCCTACATGACTGGATCCTTTTTCTTCATTTTATCTAGAACTATAGGTGCGGCATTCAGATTATACATAGTCATCAATGTATTGCAGACATTCGTATTCGAAGCTTGGGGCGTTCCATTCGTTGTCACGGTAGCCACTTTCATGGTTTTAATTTTATTGTACACCTACAAAGGAGGAGTTAAAACCATAGTATGGACAGACACCCTTCAGACCACATTCATGCTGGTAACGGTCTTATTCAGTCTTTTCCTAATCAGCGACACACTAGGATTTTCCATTACAGACCTCACTTTTAAAATGCTGGAAAGTGAAGTCTCTAATATTTATGTGAGTGATATTCTATCGCCCAATTACTTTTGGAAGAATTTCCTTGGCGGGATGTTTATTGCTATAGCCATGACAGGATTGGACCAGGAAATGATGCAAAAGAATCTCAGCTGCAAAAACATTGGAGAGGCGCAAAAGAACATGTTCACATTTTCTGGTGTGTTGATGGTGGTCAACTTCATTTTCCTAATGCTTGGAGCAGCGTTGGTGTTTTATGCCACCACCAATGGCATCCAAATTGATCCAAAACACACCGACGATCTATTCCCAAACATCGCGCTTAATCACCTTGGAACAATCACCGGATTGATGTTCATCATCGGCCTAATATCAGCCGCCTACCCGAGCGCCGATGGAGCATTAACAGCACTTACAACTGCGGTTTGTTACGACTTTCTCAAACTGAACAAGAAAAAAGGCATCTCGGAAGAGTCGCTTAGACGCACTAAAAATATTGTACATATTTCATTCGCCGTGTTGCTATTGTTGGTCATCGTTTTATTCAGAGTCATCAATGATGATGCGGTCATAAGAAATCTCTTCAAAGTAGCAGGATTCACATACGGTCCTCTACTTGGACTCTTTGCCTTCGGATTGCTGACCAAAAGTAGCATCATCGACAAATGGACGCCATTGGTTTGTGTTATTGCACCTGCCATAGCCTGGTATATCGGCGATCATTCCGCGCAATGGTTCAATGGATATAAGTTCGGGTTTGAAATGATTATACTCAATGGTTTAATCACCTTTGTGGGACTATACATATTGTCCGTTTTAAAAAAGAACTCTTTGAAGGACCAATCTTTATAACTTTGAATCCAATTAGATCTACGAAATGAGAAAGGATGTATACTACGGAGAATACCTTCAATTGGACAAAATCCTAAATGCGCAATTACCTGAAAGCGACAAAGAAGGTGTTGAGGCCCACGATGAGATGCTTTTTATTATCATCCATCAGGCATATGAATTATGGTTCAAGCAAATCATTTATGAATTGCAATCCATTCATGGTATTTTCAGCAAACAGACCATAAACGATAACGACCCAGACCTATACAAGGCCACTCACAGAATGAAAAGGATCGCCACCATTCTGGATGTGGCTGTTCATCAGATTTCTATTATGGAAACGATGACACCTCTCGATTTCCTTGATTTCAGAAACCTCCTCAGACCTGCCAGTGGATTCCAAAGCATTCAATTCAAAATCGTTGAAGCGATGCTAGGATTACGACTAGAAAATAGACATGGTCGCGAATATTATCTATCACAACTAAAAGAAGAGGACAAGAACACCATTCGAAAAGTTGAAGAGGAAAGTTCGCTAATTGAAGAGGTCAACAAATGGCTTGAGCGAATGCCATTTTTCGATAACAAAAGCCTTTGGAACGGATATCAGGGCAAACACCAGGATTTTTGGGTCGATTACAAAGCGGCGTATGGCTCTAGCTTAACCCATGGTGAACAAGCCAATTTAGAGCGGTTCGACCATGTATTTTTTGATGCAGATTTCGCTAAATCAAGAAGGTTTTCCAACAAGGCAGCACGATCTGCACTCTTTATCATGCTTTACAGGGATTATCCCCTTCTTCAACTGCCATTCCAACTTCTTAATCTTTTATTGGATATCGACGAGCTCATGGCCACTTGGAGATATCGACATATGAACATGGTTCATCGAATGATAGGTATGCGTGTTGGAACAGGCGGAAGCAGTGGGAAAGAGTATTTGAAATCGGCGCTCGACAAACATTATATTTTTGGAGAACTTGCAGAGCTAACTTCGTTTTTGATTGAAAGAAGAAACCTGCCTATTCTTCCAACAAACTTAGAAGACCGATTGGCGTTTGTTCACCGGTAATTAAAGCTTGATGGTGATCAAAGGCCACACATCCTTGAGATTGTCATCAACAACCACCCCAGGCATAATGGAGAAATATTTAAACTTTCTTCTGTAGTATATCAAACCTGCAGGTTCCGAAAAGTACATACCCCTGGCTTCTGCCAGATAGTGAATACCCATTCCGTTCCAGTTTGGAGACTCTTTACTGAAGGGACTGAAATTCAACATAAATTCCAACCCCGCGAAAGTATTTCTGTAAACATTGTGTTTGCCATCGGCCGTTGGTTCAAAGAAAAAATAACTGGAACCTGTCGCAGTGATTTCGTACCGTTCCTTGTGCTTGTATCCTATTCCAAGATGAAATGTGGGAGCAATGGTGTTTCGAACAACAGATGCGCCAAAAGAAGGGTAAAACACTATCGACTTGGATGAAACTGTATCCAATTGCAGATCGGTTTCAGAGCTATTGGTTTGCGCAAACGCTTGCGATCCGAAACAGATTATTGCAAGCAAAATCAATATAACTCTAGAGGAATTCATCATTGGATCAATTTTTTGATACTATAAGCGTATTGCCACGAACAGCCACAACCAAAATCTTGGAATCCATTTCAATATATCCGCTATCAGCCATCGCATCAAACATCTTACCGCCAATCAGCACTTTTCCTCCAGGCCTTAACAAGGTAGCTGCAACACCATCCGCACCAACGAAGCTATCTATACCAGACACCGAAGCAACATAACCAGATTGGGTATCGAGTGTGTCGGACAACACCATTTTTTTAAATCGATTGGAAGTCAAAATGCTTCGACCCGTCAAAAAGGCTATAACCACAGAAGCAATCATCGACATGATTACCGTTAAAAAAGCAATTGTAAGTTGTCGGCCTGAAACCAAATCAAAATCGAAACCTTTATTACCTACCATACTGAAAGCAAAAGAAACTACCACCAGTGCTATTCCTGAAATACCCGCAATACCGAATCCAGGCCAAACAAAAAGCTCTACTACAATCAACACAAAACCCACCAAAGCCAATAATATCTCCCAATTTTCGGCCAATCCTTCCAGATACAACGGCACGAAATAGAGTAAAGCGGCTACTGCAGAGGCCAACAATGGAAAACCGATGCCGGGAGTTTGAAGCTCGAAGTAAATGCCACCGAGAATAATAAGCAGTAAAACCCCGCTAACAGCAGGATTGATGAAAAATGAAATGATACGATCAACCAAGGTCGGTTTGAAATAAGACAACTTGGCATTTTCTAAACCTTCGGCTTTGAGAACATCATTGATGTTACCAGCCTGGCCTTCACAATAACCATTGGCAATGGCCTCAGTAGTTGTGAATGTCAGGACCTTATCCGAATCGTTCACTCCAGGTATGTAAGTCCTGGGATCAACCATGGCTTCAGCGATTTTTGGATCCCTGCCTCTTTTCTCTGCAGTAGAGCGCATAATAGAGCGCATATAGGATTGATACTTGTCGGGAAGCGGTTCGCCAGTCTCATCCACGACGGTAGCGGCACCCATGTTGGCTCCCCCCGACATATAAATACGATTGCAAGCTATGGAGATCAGTGCTCCTGCAGAAGCAGCGTTATTGTCAATAAAAGCAATCACTGGAAAGGGGGCATTCAATATCCTGGTTCTCATACTATCGGCAGCTTCCAAAAGTCCGCCGTAGGTGTTTATGTTTAGAATAACCAAATCGGATTTGAGCTTTTGTGCCTCATCCATCCCTCGACTGAGTTTTCGAGCCATCCCAGGGGATATTTCTTCCCTTACATCAATCACATAAACCTTTGGATTTTGAGCAATGGTATTCGATGAGATCAGCGTAAGTAAAAACAGCAGCGATGCGGTAACCAATCGCCACCAAGAGTGTTGTTTATAACTGGAAGAAAAAAATGGTATCACCATTTTTCGTTGGCTTTTAGTAACATTGTGTAAAGTTAATCCAAATATCCATCAACATAGTGAGAACCCTTATAACGACCATTATAACCCACGCGTTACTGATGAGCATCCATTGCCTTGCTTTGGATGAGGACTCATTGAGGACCAAATGGGTCAATGGAAAAAAGTACATCCTTCACAAGGTGGAATCCGGAGAAACCTGGATGCAACTCAGTAGAATATACAATTGCGATGTTGATGAACTTATGAGAACCAATGGAGGAATGGAGTTGCTGAAAACCGGACAAATTGTACAGATACCCATTACAAAAACAAACTCTTCAAATGAGGTCAACACTCCGGTAAAATCACTAGCGCCTGTTCAAACTTCCGAGATTACACATACGGTAAAAAAGGGTGAAACTTTCTTCTCCATATCTAGAAGCTATGGGGTTTCAATCACCGAAATCAAGCGACTAAATGGCATCGGCAACGAAGAGCTGGCAGAGGGCAGAGTTTTAATCATTAGAAAAGGGAGCGAAAACAACACGACTAGCACAGCGCCTATACCTGACAAACCACTTAAAGAGACCAGCCAACAAGCACCACCACAGACACCCCCCCCATCCAACGAAGTAAAACCCGAAGTGAAAGAATTAAAACCAATTGTTGAAACTCCAACTAAAAAGGTCAATACATACAGACCAAAAGAAGGTGGAAAGCCGATTTTACAAATTACAGAATCGGGTACGGGCGAGGTTTCTACGGAGGGTGTCTTGGAAAACGGTCGATTTTACTGTCTTCACAAAAACGCCCCTATAGGCACAATAGTTAAAGCAACTGAATACGAGACCGGTAAGCATATTTACTTAAAGGTGATTGGTCATTTCTCACAAGCAGAAAACCCTATGGTCATCATAAAAATCTCCGATTTTGTAACCAAAAAGCTAGGAATTGAAAACAAGCCTTTCAAGGCGGAGTTGTCCTATGCGATTTTGGAGTGAAATGGTTGATTTTCACCGACACCTCGTTTTTTGTCGTTTTTTAAATTACTTTTGCACCCTCTTATCCCCTGCCCAAGTGGCGAAATTGGTAGACGCACCATCTTGAGGGGGTGGCGGGAATACCCGTGCGAGTTCGAATCTCGCCTTGGGCACAACAACAGAGGTTTGACTTCCATCTTTTGCCGATAAGGCTATGGGTCAACCCTCGGTAATAAGAACCGCGCGAGTGGCGGAATTGGTAGACGCGCAGGTCTCAGAAGCCTGTGGGGTAACACCTGTAGGAGTTCGAGTCTCCTCTCGCGCACTTTCCGATAGCGAACTTTTCTACTCATTGAACCGACCTGAGATAAAGTACCAGTCCTGTGGGGTAATCCGCCTTGGGCGGATAGGAGTTCTCCTGATGACTCGGGATATCCTCTCGCGCACTTTCCGATAGCGAACTTTTCTCCTCATTGAACCGACCTGAAATAAAGTACCAGTCCTGTGGGGTAATCCGCCTTGAGCGGATAGGAGTTCTCCCGATGACTCGGGATCATACTTTGGACAATTTACACTGCTTAAGAATCCAGTCTTTCATGTCTAATGAATCGATGATTAAACAAAATATACTCTATCAAAAGTTCCGTCACAACCCATCAACCCACCTCACCCACTGTATTCGTAACTTTGGGGAAATATGTATGCGGTTGTAGATATAGAAACCACGGGGAGTCATCCAGGCCATGACCATATCATCGAGATTGCAGTTTACCTTCATGATGGTAGAGAAGTGACCGGAGAATTTTGCACCCTACTGAACCCTGGACAGAATATCCCGCCATTCATTGCTCGACTCACCGGAATCAGTGACCAGATGGTTCAGGATGCCCCAACTTTCCAAGAAATCGCTGAAAAACTGAAAGCCATTTTGGATGGAAGGATTTTTGTTGCACACAATGTGCAATTCGACCACTCGTTTGTGAAGCAGTCGCTTGCACGACATGGCCATGAATTTGATAGTGAAATGCTGTGTACCATTAAGGCGGGTCGTTCTTTGGTACCCGGACTGTCGTCGTATAAACTATCATCAATCTGTAGGTCATTGGACATACCGCTTAATAATGCCCATAGGGCTTATGCCGATGCCTTGGCTACAGCAAATCTGCTAACCATTTTGAACGATAAGGCCAATGGTAACCTCCAAGCCTATTTATATCGCAAGGAGATCCGTAAAAACCCTTCTCGCATTTCCGAAGAGCTTTTGGACGGGTTGCCCAGCCTACCTGGATTGCTCCAATTCACCGACGACAATGGTCAAATAATCATGGTAGCTGCTGCATCCAACATCCGAAAAAAAGCATGGGCCTTGGTAAAAAGGTTTCATCACAAAAAACTACTCCCTCTTGCATTGGAGTCGGCTTCGGTTCAATACGAATTGACAGGGAGTGAGCTATTGGCCCAGATCCGTGAAACCATGGATTGCAAACATATGCCACCCCGATTTAACCGTAAACACAAACAATATGAATCCAGGTTTGGAATCACAGACCGTATCAATGGAAACGGTTCTGTAACTTTAAAACTTGAGCCCTATAACGAAGCTTCAATATACCACCGTGTTTTTGCTTCTCAAAACGATGCTCGGCGTATTTTGAAAGAGGTCGCAAAAAAATTCAATTTACCGTTTGGTGATGACAGTCAACAAGTCGACCTGTTTGTTGAGCCAGATACCGATTACCCGAACAGATTGGCATCTGCAATAGAATGGCTTCAAACAGGTCGAAAAAACTACTTGGTACAGGATAAACTGATGCAAACGGGAGAACATGTGATCTTTCTGATAGAGGATGAAAAGGTTAATGGATATTGTCATTTACAACTTGGTGATTCGGCCCATCATTTAGAAGAACTGAAAAATAAAATGACCCGAATCGAAAATGATCCTGCTATTTACCGAACGGTTCAGCGCTACATTGGAAGAGGGAAAAGTAGAAAGGTTATTGATTTAAAAACCACATGAGACAAAACGCAGACAGCCTCTTGATGGTTCGACCCTCCCGCTTTGGATACAACCCCGAAACAGCGGTTTCAAACACCTTTCAAAACAAATCCTTACAAAACGACATCCCCGCAAGGGCAGTGCTTGAGTTCAACAAGATGGCCGATCGCTTGGACAGAGAGTCAATAAACACTATCATAATCGACGACGATCCGAAGCTAGATACTCCTGACTCGGTATTCCCCAACAATTGGGTCTCCATGCACCATGATGGAACCATGGTTTATTATCCTATGGCTACCCCAAACCGCCGAAGAGAACGCAGACAAGACCTTACCGAAATTTTAGCTGAAAAGTATGGATTCGAAGTAAGCAGCTTTCTGGATTTGAGTACATCCGAAAACACTGGTCAGTTTCTGGAAGGAACCGGCAGCATTGTTTTCGACCATGGAAACAAAATTGCTTATATGTCGAGGAGTGTACGGTCATCAGAAAAAGTACTCGAAAACTTGTGTGAAAAAATCCAATACCAGCCCTTTACTTTTGAAAGCACAAAGTATGGAAACCAACCCGTATACCACACCAATGTTTTAATGTCGATTGGTCGGGAATTCGCCATTGTTTGCCTTTCGGCGATAGCGGCAGCCGACAGAGAGGGTTTAATCAATAGGCTGGAGTCCAGTGGCAAAACCATAATTGATATTTCCGAAAATCAGATGTTTGCATTTTCGGGCAATGTTCTTGAAGTGATGAATTCAAAGGAAGCTCCCTTCTTGGTGATTTCATCGGCTTCCATATCTGAACTACCAAAAGATAGAATCCGACTATTGGAACAATTCGCCACTTTGCTACCCATTGAAATTCCAACCATAGAAAAACATGGAGGCGGAAGTGTAAGGTGCATGATCGCAGAGGTATTTCTTCCGAAATCAAAGTATGCCATCACTACGAGGCAAGTTTTTAACGAACAGGACCTGCAAGCATGTTTCCAACTCCGTTTTGAGGTTTTGCGGAAACCGTGGGGACAACCCCTTGGATCGGAGCGGGACCAAACGGAAGGTTTAAGCTGGCATTTTTTATCCCGCACAGCCGATGGTTTACCTATTGGAACTGCGAGATTACATGCGCTGGATGACAACACCGCTCAAATCCGGTATATGGCCGTTCATGAGCAATACAGAGGAAAGGGAATAGGATTGAAATTGCTTCGGGCTGCAGAACAGTTAGCATCTCAAAAAGGATTGAAGCGGATATTTCTCCAATCACGCGAAAATGCTGTTCCATTTTATGAACAAGCAGGATACACCGTAATCGAACCCACTTTTCTTCTTTGGAATGAAATCCAGCACTACGGGATGGAGCGTAATCTGTAGCTCTGTACAAGGAAACATTAGTAACTTGCACACAAATTCAAACTTGGTTCGCCCATGCTTCGATTCGATATCATCACCGTTTTGCCGGAGCTGCTTGAATCGCCATTCAATCATTCCATTGTTAAACGATCCCAACAGAAAGGTTTGGTTGAAATCAATTTGATTCACCTTCGGGACTATGCCACAAATAAACACAGATCGGTGGATGACTATGCTTATGGCGGTGGTGCGGGTATGGTAATGATGATAGAACCTATTGCAGCTTGCATCGACCATCTCAAAAGCCAGCGACCCTACGACGAAGTCATATATATGAGTCCCGATGGCGAATTGTTGAATCAACCCATCGCAAATCAATTGTCGCTCCTCAACAATGTAATCATCCTTTGCGGTCATTACAAAGGAATAGATGAGCGGATTAGGGAACATCTCATCACCAAGGAGATATCCATTGGGAATTATGTGCTTTCAGGAGGGGAACTAGCCGCCGCCGTATTATGCGATAGTGTAATACGATTGATTCCGGGAGTTATTTCGGATGAAACCTCCGCCCTATCCGATTCATTCCAAGATAACCTTATCGCTCCACCTGTCTACACCCGACCTGCCGAATTCAGGGGCTGGAAGGTACCAGATATACTTTTGTCTGGAAACGATAAATTAATAGGAGAATGGCTTCATAATCAATCAATTAAAAGAACATCGGAGCGTCGACCAGGCTTGCAAGGGTCCACCGATTAAATTGATCGAAACCTTTTTTCGCTTCCTATGTCGGATTTGAAGGAAAAATCCCTAATATTGCAATCCCTCACCGAGCGAGGCCCTAACGGGATAAAATACTCAAAGTCATGGATTTAGTAAAATTTGTTGAAGACACACTTACGGAGAAAAAAGATTTTCCTGAATTCAAAGCAGGTGATACCGTAACGGTTGTTTACAAAATCAAAGAAGGAAACAAAGAGCGTGAACAGATGTTCCAAGGCGTTGTATTGCAGCGTAAGGGTCATGGCACCACTAAAACTTTTACAGTTCGTAAAGTTTCCAATGGTGTTGGAGTGGAGCGTATCTTCCCACTGTTCAGTCCAAAAATTGCCCGCATCGATGTAAATAAGCGTGGTGTGGTTCGTAGGGCTCGTATCTTCTATCTCCGTGAGATATTCGGTAAAAAGGCTCGTATCGAAGAAAAGCGCATGTAGTCTAGACTTTCATTTCATCATGATAAGACGACAGGCTCCTTCGGGGGCCTGTTTCTTTTTAAGATCATCTAATTGCTTCCAAAGCTCGGCTATTCACTAATTTTGCCCCCACTTTTTAACATTCCAGCCAACAAGCAACATGGCCTTTAATCCCGAAGCGAATCCAAAGGAGTTTATCATCATCAAAGGTGCTTCGGTTCACAATCTTAAAAAACTGGATGTAATCATTCCTAGAAATAAATTGGTGGTGATTACCGGTTTGTCGGGGTCGGGTAAATCATCTCTGGCCTTTGATACGCTTTATGCGGAGGGTCAAAGAAGATATGTGGAAAGCCTATCGGCCTATGCAAGGCAGTTTATTGGTCGGATGGACAAGCCCGAAGTTGAGTATGTGAAGGGGATTTCTCCGGCTATCGCCATTGAACAAAAAGTTAATGTGCGAAATCCGCGCTCTACCGTAGGAACTAGCACCGAGATTTACGATTACCTGAAACTGCTTTTCGCCCGAATTGGCAAAACCTATTCGCCCGTTTCCGGAAACGAAGTCAAAAAACATACGGTTAGCGATGTTACCGACTTCTGTCTAAGACATCCTATTGGTACAAAAATCATGGTGTTTGCCCCACTGGTTACCTCCGGGAAGCGATCTCTACAAGAGGAGCTATCAGTACTGTTGCAAAAGGGATTTACAAGGGTGAATTTGGATGGAACGATTGCAAAAATAGAAGAACTACTCTCTACCACTCCAAAGAAAGGAAAGTCATCCAAAAGCAAAACCGAGCCACAAGTACAAATCCTGATAGATCGCTTCGTGGTGGATGAGATAGATGATGATTTTAAATCACGCATTGCCGATTCGGCTCAAACCGCATTTTTCGAAGGTCGTGGCACATGTGTGGTAACCAGCGAGGCCGAAACTGGCGAATTCAACAGAGCCATTTTCAGCAACCGGTTCGAGGCGGATGGCATCGCTTTTGAAGAACCTTCCGTGAACCTATTTAGCTTTAACAACCCCTATGGTGCTTGCAAAAACTGCGAAGGCTTTGGAAGTGTCATTGGTATTGACGAGGATTTGGTGGTTCCTGATAAAAGCCTATCTATTTATGACGGTGCTGTGATGTGCTGGAGAGGCGAAAAAATGAAAGAGTGGAATGATGCCCTCATCAAAGTAGCGAACAAGTTTAACTTTCCCATCCATCGACCTTATTACCAACTCAACAAGCAGGACCGCGAAACGCTTTGGAAAGGTAATAGTCACTTCAAAGGGATAAATACTTTTTTTCAATTCCTTGAGGAGAACAACTACAAGATTCAATACCGAGTAATGCTCTCCCGCTATCGGGGGAAAACAGCATGTCCCGAGTGCAATGGAACACGACTCAGGGCTGATGCCAACCATGTTAAGGTTAGTGGACAATCCATTACCGACTTGGTGCTGATGCCAGTTGACCAATGCCTTTCCTTTTTTGATAAGTTGTCGCTATCAAATTATGACGCACAAGTAGCAGGTCGAATTTTAATGGAAATCACCTCCCGGATACGCTTCCTTGGGGATGTTGGATTGGGCTATCTCACTCTCAACCGTCTTTCGAATAGCTTATCAGGCGGTGAATCACAACGAATCAATCTAGCCACCTCATTGGGAAGTAGCTTGGTGGGATCTATGTATATCCTGGATGAGCCTTCCATTGGCCTACACCCCCGCGATACGGAAAGATTAATAAGCGTACTGAAATCCCTTCAGCAGCTAGGTAACACGGTTATTATTGTTGAACACGAAGAGGAGATCATGCGTGCAGCCGATGAACTGATAGACATTGGACCTATGGCTGGATCGCATGGAGGCACCTTGGTGTTTCAAGGAACATTCAAAGAAATGTTGAATTCGGAGGCACTTACTGGCAGCTATTTGTCGGGAAAACTTTCAATAGCAATCCCTGAAAGAAGAAGGAAGTGGAAGAAGTATGTTGAAGTTTGCGGAGCTAGGGAAAATAACCTTCAAAATATCACCGTTAAATTTCCACTAGGTGTATTGACCGCCGTTACAGGAGTAAGTGGTTCGGGGAAAACCTCTCTCGTTAAAAAAATCCTATATCCGGCGATCAAAAAAACAATCGGGGGTTACGGCGAACAAACGGGAAACTACGACAAGCTTGCTGGCGATTACAACTCGATTACCGAAGCCGAAATGGTAGATCAGAACCCCATTGGCAAGTCATCCAGATCAAACCCGGTAACCTATGTCAAGGCTTATGATGAAATAAGAGCCCTATTTGCAGACATGCCACAGTCGAAAAGCAGGAACCTAAAGCCATCACATTTCTCGTTCAATGTGGAGGGCGGTCGGTGTGATGTTTGCCAAGGAGAGGGATCGGTTACGATTGAGATGCAATTCATGGCCGATATCCATTTGAAATGTGAGTCTTGTGGAGGCCGCAGGTTCAAGGACGATGTGTTAGCTGTTGAGTTCCAAGGAAAGAATATCGACCAAATACTTGGTATGACAGTCGATGACGCCATCGCATTTTTCAATAGTCCGGTCAAATCAAAATACTCGAACCAGATGGAAAAAGTGGCTGCCAAGCTACAACCTTTGGCCGATGTAGGCTTGGGATATGTTAGATTGGGACAATCGTCGAGCACACTCAGTGGTGGCGAAGCACAAAGGATAAAGCTTGCATCCTTCATTGGCAGGGGACAATCGGCATCGGGCAGCTTATTTATTTTTGATGAACCCACTACCGGACTACACTTCCACGATATTCATCGCTTGTTGGATGCATTTAACGCCTTGATCAAACAGGGAAACTCCATCATAGTCATTGAGCATAATCCGGAAATCATCAAGTCGGCAGACTGGGTTATTGACTTGGGACCGGATGGAGGATTGAACGGCGGTCAATTGATTTTTGAAGGAACTCCAGAAGACCTTGTGAAGCATCCAAAATCCATTACAGGAAAATTCCTAAAGGAAAAAATAAAGCCCTAATAATAGGCTTTTCCAAAAATAGATCAATACAAAGTCACTTCTCTAGAAACTCCTGCTTTTGGTGCATCAACCTAAAGAAAAGCGGAGGAATCAACGCAAAGAAGACCATCGAAACATATCCATAGGGTAACACGGGACTCGTGTCGTAACTCTTGAGAGTATGATATGGCTTGGATGCGTAATAATGATGATCGGCGTGCCGACTAAGATCAATTAGGAAGTACCTACTGAGCACCTTGTCGGTTTGCCATGAATGCTTTTCAGTAACCCTTTCATCAGGACTTCTCGATAAACCATAATGCTCGATATAATTGGTGTATTCCAACAAAAAATTAGCAAAGAATACTTGCAATAGAAATGCTCCAACGCCTATAAGTCCTATGAAATACCAAACCAAAAACAAGACAGCCAATAAAGCAAGAGAAGCAGAAAACACATAATTCTGAATTGATAAAGGGTTAGATCCCATGGATATGAGACGCTGGGATTCGACATTCCATGAACTTTTCAATTGCCCGATTATACTTCTCCTAAAAAAACCATATACCGTTTCGCCCTTGCGAGCAGTTGCGGGATCAAGATCGGTACCAACATGTTTATGGTGCACCTTCAAATGATCCACATAGAAATACACATTACCGGCTGTAAACAACAAATAACTGCCGAGGGCCCGATGGAAGGCATTTTTTCGATGAATGAGTTCGTGCGCGATAACAATAGCCGATGAACCTGAGTTGGCACCAACCGATAAAGAGAGCAAAACCAATTGGATGAGAGAGAAATCAAAAGACATAAGTGACCACAGCAAGGTACCTATTGCAGCTGTTTGTAAAAAGACATGGCCATAAAGCAAAAAATCAGGAAACCAATCCTCCTGATTGAATGCGTTATCCTTGTTTTCTGGAACCCATATCTCGAGTATCGTCAAAAAAAGAAAAACAAAAACAGCATTGGTGGCAACCCACCATCCCCCCATCAGGTTACCATAAATAACCAACAAGCCCGGAATGTAACTCAGCGTGTATTTATAATTCCGATTCATATTCCATCAAATTTAAAAATTGAAATTGAATTATAAAACAATTGAATTCCAAATAGATAAATTTTCACAACCAAATATATGTCATAACATATATTTTATTATATTTGCAAAAACTAAATTTTATATCCATGAAAAAAACACTTCTTATCATTTCGTTGGCTGCTGCCTCAATGAGCACGACAGCCCAAAGCAATCGTTGGGACATTGACCCCACACACTCTCAAGTAACTTTCACAGCCACACATCTTTTGATTACCGAAGTGACTGGAAATTTTAAGCAGTTTAGTGGTAATGTGATGTCAGACAAGCCCGATTTTTCAGATGCGAAAGTGGATTTCTCTATTAAGGTAAATTCCATCAACACCGATAACCAAATGCGTGACGACCATTTGAAAAGTGATGATTTTTTCAATGCCACCAAGTATCCTGAAATAAACTTCAAAGGCAAACAAATGAAATCGGCGGGCAAAGGAAAATTCAAGCTCACAGGAGATCTGACCATCCGCGATGTTACAAAAACGATAACTATGGATGTTGTTTACTCAGGAACTGTTAAGGATCCATGGGGCAATACGAAAGCAGGTTTCAAGATCACAGGAAAAATCAATCGATTCGACTTTGGTTTAAAATGGAATACGCTAACCGAAGCTGGTGGTGCGGTAGTTGGACAAGATATAATCATAAATATACCACTGCAATTGGTGAAACCCAAACAGTAAAACAAAAAGCCCGGTGTTAACCGGGCTTTTTCATTTAGTCTTTTGTTGGTATTAATGGATGAGCCTTGTTAAAGCGCTCGATGAATGAATACATCTTTCGCTCCTTTATCTTGGGCGAACCCAACATTCGAAACTCATTCAACAATTCCTCATCTTCACGCATAAGTGTCTCCAATCGTCCTGGCTCAAAAGTGCCAATTCGACCATTAGTCATGTCTAAAAGCCTATAAGTCGAGGTTGTGCGAGCCTCAGTGACAACTGGACTCATTTGATCTCGAACAACAGGATAGGATTCCAAGAAATAACTTATTTGACCAAATAGCAAAATCTTGTGGAACTTCCCATTTAAAAGAATATATACAGTTCCATTTTCAACATAACCCCAAACAGGACTTTCACCCATGTTTCGTATTCCTGCTGTATCAGTATGAAAATATTTTTCAGCCATGTTGAACCATTGCCGAACGCTTGTTGCCTGCTGCTCCCCCTTGGAATCTTTGAAAAGTTGATTCTTGGTTAATTCAGGCATACCCTTTCTGAAGGAGGAAAACGAGTAATAAATTCCATCCTGAGGGTATTCGGATCCACAAACCGAAGAGGTGTTAAGTGCAACAGATAATAAAAAAAGTATTAGGGCTTTTATTTTCATATTGCAAATTTATAGCAGCAAAAATTGCATTGTGAATCACAAATACTGCTTATTTTGCACAAAAAGGAACAAGTTGTCCACAGTCCTATATCTCTCATACGATGGAATGACCGACCCGTTGGGTAGGTCCCAGGTCCTGCCCTATTTAGAAGGGCTTTCCAAAAAAGGTGTGGTTTTTCATTTAATCAGTTTTGAAAAAAAAGAGCAATACGAAAAGGGCTCTTCGAGTGTTAGGGAGCTGACCGAAAAAGCAGGCATCCACTGGCATCCACTTACCTATACCAAGAAACCTCCCGTCATTTCCACACTTTACGACCTTTCCCGGATGTGGACATTGGCAAAAAAACTGCACAAAACCCATTCATTCAACATGGTTCACTGCAGAAGTTACCTCAGTGGAATGGTGGGAATGAGAATGAAGTCCCGCTTTGGAATCAAATATCTCTTCGACATCAGGGGATTCTGGGCTGATGAGCGAGTTGAAGGAGGCTTGTGGAATCTAAAAAACCCGGTTTACAAGACTATTTATGACTTTTTCAAAAAGAAAGAAGTTGCGATGTTTCGATCTGCAGATGCCATAGTAAGTCTTACCCAAAAGGCATCAGTTATTATCGCATCCGATTTCAAAATCAATGAGGACCACATTTCTGTTATACCTTGCTGTGCCGATCTGAATCATTTCAACAGGGATCGTATACAACAAAACATCGTGCATGAAATAAGAGAATCCACTCGGATTGGAAATCATCAACCAGTTCTAGGTTATTTAGGTGCGATTGGAACCTGGTATATGCTAGAGGAAATGTTGGAGTTTTTCAAGCGAATGTTGGTGTTGCATCCTAAAGCTTATTTTCTGTTCATCACTCCTGAACATCAGAAAACAATATATGAGAAGGCCATTCAAATGGGCATTCCCACGAATCAGATCGGAGTTTTCTCCGCTAAACGGGAGGAAGTTCCATCGGCAATAAGCCTATTTGATGCTTCCATATTCTTCATTCGACCTACCTTCTCTAAATCGGCTTCATCACCAACAAAACAAGGCGAACTGATGGGTATGGGGATTCCAATTATTTGCAATACGGGTATCGGCGATACGGATACCATTGTGAAAAAATACGATAGCGGCGATTTGGTGGATTTAAATGATTCCCTATCCATAGACAAGGCGATAGCAAAATTGTCCAATACGATGAATCTTTCATCGGAAAAAATCATATCAGGTGCTGAGGACTATTTCTCTTTAGAGCATGGAGTTGAAAAGTATAACTCCATTTACAAGCACCTTCTTAATTGAATTGCATATTCACTTGTGGTGATAAGGCTCTCCCTTAATGATAGTGAAGGATCGATAAAGTTGTTCGATGAAAATAAGTCGGACCATCTGGTGCGAGAAAGTTAAAGCAGATAGCGACCAAACGGCGTTAGACCTTTTTCTCAATTCGGATCCAAAACCATAGGCCCCTCCTATCACGAATACAGGATTTACGACCCCTGTATTCATCCATTTCTCTACCGTTTGCGCCATTTTTATGGAGTCACAAGCCGAGCCTCTTTCATCTAACAAGACTACAAACTCATTTGATTTGATTCGTTTAAGAAATGAATCCGCCTCCAGTTCACACAATCTTTCAGGAGACATCCCTTGAGAGCGTTTTACATCGGGTAAAGTCTCCAAGTCAAACCCAATATAATGTTTGATCCTGGCGACATAATCTTCAACCCCTTTAAAGAGATATTCAGGTGTTGTTTTTCCAATTACCAAGAGTCGAATTTTCATACAAACCTGTCTATTAGCATATTAAACAACATCTGTTAACTTCGTCGAACAAATTGATATGAAAATCTTAAGTGTATAACTTTGGATTACGACAAATAAGAACAGAAGGAATTTTGGCTTGATTTTTGCAAATTTACCACTTAAAGATACCTATACAATGACCACCAGAAAATTGCTTTTGCTCTCGATTGCAGGGGCTTTGGTTGCCTTCGGGGTTCCAGATATTTTTGGTGATATTGCCAATGCCATTCGTTCAGGAGAAGCAAAAGCAATAACTCGATTCTGTGGCAATACCGTTAATTTAACCATGGTTAATCAAGAAGATGTCTACAGCAAAACACAGGCGGAACAGGTCTTAAAAGATTTTTTCTTGAAAAATACGCCTAGGAATTTCACGGTCGTTCATAAAGGCGTTTCCAAGGAAGGCTCCAAATATGCCATTGGCAGTATGGGCACTTCGCAGGGACTCACTTTCAGGGTTTATTTTTACATCAAGACCACCACCTCCGGAGATGTATTGCAAGAGCTTCGCTTCGAGAAGGAATAATACCCGAAGAAAAGTTCAAATTAATCCTTTTAAAGAACAGAATATTCATCATGGATGAATTAGACTTTATAAAACTCGCACTTTCTGAAGATGTAGGATCAGGCGACCATACCACATTGGCATGCATCCCAAATGACTCGAAAGGTTCCGCTAGGTTGTTGGTAAAGGCGGAAGGCATCATTGCGGGTGTTCAAATTGCAAAAAACATCTTTCACCATATCGAACCTGAAATGGAATTTATCTCTCATGTAAAGGATGGTTCCAAAATCACAAACGGCATGGTTGCATTTGAGGTAATCGGAAAGATTCAAACCATACTCACATGTGAAAGACTTGCTCTAAACTGTATGCAGAGGATGAGTGGAATCGCAACCCTTACAGCAAAGTATGTTGAAGCGGTAAAGCCTTATGGAACCAGGATCTTAGACACAAGAAAGACTACTCCACTGTTTCGAAACTGGGAGAAGCAGGCCGTATCCATTGGAGGAGGATTCAACCACAGAATGGGACTTTACGATATGATTCTCATCAAAGACAATCACATTGATTTCGCAGGAAGCATCACCAATGCAATTACACGAGCTAAAAAATACCTCGAATTGAAGAACATGTATATCCCTATCGAAGTAGAGACAAGGAATCTTGATGAGGTCAAAGAAGTCATGGATAATGGCGGCGTGGACAGGATTATGTTGGACAACTTTAACCCTATTTTAATGCGTGATGCCATTGAAATCATTGCAAACACAATCGAAACAGAAGCCTCCGGAGGCATTACATTATCAAATATTGCCGAATATGCAGCCACGGGAGTCAATAACATCTCCGTCGGAGCGCTAACCCACTCAGCAACATCATTGGATCTGAGCTTAAAGGCTACATTCAAGTAATAAGAGGATTTTGAAGGACAGAATCAAACTCTTCATTGACAAATCAAAGTCGAGGGTTGTCAAACCGATACTCGATCTCCTGAATCGTATTTACTTTCCTGGCAAGGAAAAAATAAGCATACTTGAAATACTAACCTTTTTTGTTATTGGAATACGAAAAGGAGATATCCGATCTCGTGCCAGTGCGGTATCGTTTGATTTCTTCCTAGCCATTTTTCCTGCCATTATCTTCTTTTTTACCTTAATCCCATATCTGCCGATTCAAGGAATCCAGGATAGAATCATGATGTTGATGAGCGAAGCTTTACCTGAGAGCGCTTTCATGGCAACCCGGTCCACCATAGAGGATATACTGAATCAACAAAGAGGTGGACTACTATCGTTCGGATTTCTATTTGCACTTTATGTATCAACAAATGGAGTTTACTATTTAATAGACGGATTCAACAAGAGCTATCATGGCATAGAGGTTCGAAGTCCATTCAAACAAAGGATGGTATCTCTATTCCTCACGCTTATGCTTGCCACCATTGTAATTGTATCTATTGCACTGACAATTTTTGCCGAGTATGCATCCGGATATCTGGCACAATACGATTTGATAAACAGTGGTCCTCGAATACTTCTTTTGAAAATCGGATCCAATACGATATTGGTTTTGATGGCATTGTCTCTAATTTCATCCCTGTATTACTTCGGACCATCCAAGAAAAACAAACGACCATTCATTTCTGTGGGCTCCATTACAGCAACTGTTTTTTTAATACTTACCACCTACCTATTCAATTACATCATAAGCAACTTTGGCACTTACAACAAGCTTTACGGTTCTATTGGAACGCTAATAGTGATTTTGCTTTA